>Ga0155185_108_pt2 | contig 48679 bp, 56 predicted proteins | sample RifCSPhighO2_02_FD_106153 | JGI IMG/M metagenome (GOLD analysis project Ga0155185, IMG submission 106153) | Candidatus Giovannonibacteria bacterium RIFCSPHIGHO2_02_43_13
ACGGTAATCCGCCTCATGCGCGATGCGATTACGCACCTTATGCGCCTCCCAAATATCATTTAGAGAATCTAGATCCGACGACTCGATCTTCTTTAAACGTTCGCCAAGATTCTCGCCATCATAACCGGCCATGGCGAGAATCTTATCGATCAGGGAATCGGCCGCAATGAGCGCGAATTTTCTTTGGTTCTCATCCGGCGACCGCGACTTTATAAGAATATCTGCCCATTCTTCTACATTTTTCTCGCGGGAGGGCGGCGGCATGAATTCTTTGCTTCCCCTCAAAAGTTCACTGTGTTTTTTTTTGAATATCTTTATGGTTTGGGATACGCTATAAAATATTCCATAAAGCAATACGAGACAGATCGGGAACACTATCGCCTGCCAGATAAAAATTATGTTTGAATAATCTTTATTTGCGATATCGGTAATAAATTTTAAGATTTTTTCCATATATTATTTAATCATTTTTTCTATTTCGCGCCCTAACCCGAACAATCGCCTTTCGCCAAAATGCGGCGCAATAAGTTGCATTCCGACGGGCAAATTATCAATTTTTCCGATTGGCAATGAAAGTGCTGGGATGCCGGCGAGATTTGCAGGAATAGTATAAATATCCGACAAATACATGGATAACGGGTCTGATTTTTCGCCAATCTTGAACGGAAGACTCGGAGTCGTCGGCGCCACTATAACATCAACCCCGCCTACAACGCTATGCCAGCCCGTATCGCTACGCGAAGCGTTGCTGGCGGGCGTAGCATCGCGGGCAGGTTTTTTAAATACCTCATCAAAATCTTTTTTGATAAGCGCCCTCACTTTTTGCGCCCTCGAATAATACGCATCGTAATAGCCATGCGACAAGACATAAGTACCCAGCAAGATCCGCCTTCTTACTTCAAGCCCAATGCCTTCCCCGCGGCTTTTTTTATATACGTCTAGAAGGTCGGGCGCATTTTGGCGCGCACCGTACCTAATGCCATCGTAGCGCGCCATATTTGAAGAAACTTCCGCGGGAACAATTATATAATAGCAATCCAACGCGTATTTGGTATGGGGCAGGCTGATCTCTATTATTTCATGGTCTTTACTAAGTTTGCCGATAATATCATCAATTGATTTTTTTATTCTCAAGTCAAGCCCTTCACTGAAATATTCTTTAGGTACGCCGATCTTATCGGCCTGGCGACCCGGTCGCTTCTGCGGTTTAGCGCCATGGTCGCCAAGTTCCGTTGAAGTCGAATCTAACCCGTCTTTTCCGGAAATAATATTAAAAATCGTCTCCGCGTCCTCCACGCTTTGAGCAATCGGTCCTATCTGATCAAGGGAAGACGCCATGGCGATAAGTCCGCTCCTCGATACGGCTCCGTAAGTCGGTTTTAATCCGACAACTCCGCAAAAAGCCGCGGGCTGCCTTATTGAGCCGCCGGTATCGGAGCCCAACGCCGCCATAGCAAGTCCGCCTCCGACTGCCGCCGCGGAGCCTCCTGAAGAACCTCCAGGAACTCTTTCCGAATCAAACGGGTTTCGCGCGGGTCCGTAAGCTGAATTTTCAGTGGAAGAGCCCATCGCGAATTCATCCATATTCGTGCGGCCTAAAAATATCACGCCAGCCTTTTTCAATTTTTCTATGACAAATGCATCGTAAGAAGCAACATAATTTCCCAAAATTTTTGAAGCCGCGGAGGCAATATGCCCGCGTATCAAAATATTGTCTTTCATTGCTATTGGTACGCCCAAAAGTTCGAGAGGTTCTTCTCCTTCTTCAATTCTTTTATCAATATCCTCCGCCCTGGCCATTGATTCTTCCGCGAAGACCTCCAAATAAGCGTTAAGATTTTTATTTTCCTTTTTTATTTTATCCAAATAAGAAACAATCGTTCCCTTCACGGAAGTTTTTTTATTTTTCAGCGCTTCGTGGAATTCTTTTATTGTCATATATCGTGATGCCAATATGCTAATTTCATGCTAATAATGCGAATTGCTAATAAATTCATTCGCAATTTGTAGATTGGTATAAGATTTGTCGATTTGCATCATAGTATTGATTTTACTTTCAAATAAGTTCCATGCCCGGCATCGTGCTTTTCTGGAAAAGCGCTGATCAATGCTATTGTGGTTTGATATTGATCGGCCTCAACATTCCGCGCTGCCGATTCGTCTTTTCTAAAAATATTTTTTAAATCAATGGCACGCACAGCTTCGGCCACGCCGGAAACATCGGCATCTTTCAAACTATCGATGTGCGCCAAAATAGCCCCCAAATCTCCTGCGAGCTTTTCTGTTTCTTTTTCCACAAATTCCACTCTTGCCAAATCTTTCAAATGCTCAATATCTTCCTTGGAAATCATAAAGCCATGATAGCTTAAAATAGGTTAATTTTCAATAAAAAAGCCTTTTTTAAACCTAAATTTCCAGCATCTCGCCGGTTTCTAGCCCGTGAAATTCAATGCCTTTCCCAGCCAAATATTGCTTTGCCGTCTCATACATTCGTCGGCGGGCAGTATCTTTCCAGTGCCAGTCGTGAATAGGAATAACGATTTTAGGCTTTAAAGCTATCGCTTTTTCTACTGATGCCACAAAGCTACCCCATGGAGCCTGGACCGGCAAAGCTAAAACATAATGGCTTTCGGAAAATTGAAGCGAATCTCCCGGATGTGTAAGTTTTCCGGAAATGTTAAATAAAAAATTCTCCGCTCCTCTTCCGCCGAAAAGTATTTCGTGAGGCGCGTTTTCTATTGCAATATTATTTTCTCCTTCCGTTTGTAATTTCAGCCCCTCGCCCTCAAGAATTTTTTTGACGGAGTTATTGCTGATTATCTTTATTTTCGGAAATTTTTCCAAGATCTGTTTGATCAACGGCATGTACATATGGTCCTGATGCTCATGCGTGACCAAGAGATAATCCAATTTTGATATCTTATCTAGGTCAAGCGCTCTCTCCTTAAAAGTATAATTCCCGGGGTCAATCAATATCGCCCGTCCCTCATCCTCCACGAGCAAACATGAATGTAGATACTTCGATATTTTCATAATTAAATAATACCATACTGACGAACAAAAACATAAACCAGAATCTGAAACCGTTAAATATAACAAAATGTTCACGACCGTTACAAATATGTTATATCGATTATTTGCCGAAGAAAAAACGTTCAAGTGCTTCTCCGTTCTCAATTTTATCAGCTTCTAAAATAACACAATATTTAAATATGCCTGTGTCTTTCCAGATATCTCTAAATTCTTGAGGTAACGGGTAAGGATAAGCCCAAACGCTTTCCTGAAGCTGCCTAAAACCAAACCCAACAAGTTCCCTGCGCAATAAGTCACGCTTCCCTCTTAATTTCTCCGGAATATCAAAAATAATGATTCGCCATTTGCCGTCCCAACTTTTAGATTTAGTTTTTTGAAAGCGTGACTGTATTTTTTCAACTTCTCTTTCGCCTTCTTCGGTAAGCTCAAAAATAAGCTTTGATCCACGGCGCACCGCGTAGACAAGATTTTTCTTTTTTAATCTGTGAATTGCCATCCGCGCAGATGACGGTTGATATTGATTTCTTATTTTTCCATATGCCAAAAGTACATCAAATGGCACATTTACCATTTTCTTCAAAGCCATAAGAATAAATGCCGGGGCAGATGGTTTTTTAGGCCACGAACCTCTTTTTTTGCTCCTTTTTAGCATAAACGCAATGTAACATAATGTTCACGACCGTTACAAGAGTGTTATAAAATATGCAAATAAAAAACCTCACAGGGGAGGTTATAAATATTGCTCAAGCTCATTTGGAAATTTTCCTGATTTTTTAAATTGTTCGCTGATTTGCTGAAGATTGATTCGCTTATTTAAATCTTTAATCTTAAGCTCTAGCCCATATGGCAATATGCGCTCGTGCCAGCAATCCCAGCCGTGATCCCAAGCTTCGCGGTCATATTTGATAAATTGGCCGTGAGGATTGGAAGCTTTCGGCTCTCCTTTGCGCGCCGCGGCGAAACCTTTAATAGTATTATAATGTTCTCCGGAAACTATAAAATTCCTTTCTGCTTCGTACGCCTGGCACATAATTCATCCTTCTAATTTCTTTCTTGAGTTTACCACGCCGCAAAAACATTTGCAACAACGCGCAACTATTTTATCATTTTTAAAAATTCTTTTTCGTCCATGATTTTAACACCGAGTTTTTGGGCGCGTGCAAATTTTGAGCCAGGGTTGGCGCCCGCAACGACATAATCGGTGTTTTTGCTTACGGTCTCCGACGAGTCGCCGCCAAGTTCGCGAATACGAGCTTTTGCTTCGTCGCGGCTCATTGATTCAAGTTCTCCCGTCAGAACAAAAGTTTTTCCCGTGAACTTTCCGGACGCGCGCTTTTTCGGATTTTCTATCTCAACATACCGTAAAAGTTTTTTTATCAAATTTTTGTTGTGCTCATCGCGGAACCAGTCATACAAGCTTTTGGCAACAACTTCTCCGATATTCGGAATATTATTTAATTCATCAAAATCCGCGCTTTCTATTTTTTCTAAAGAACGGTAATGTTCGGCAAGATCGATAGCCGTTTCTTCTCCGATATGCAAAATTCCTAATCCGTAAATAAAACGGGCAAGAGTTATTTTTTTCGCGTTATTGATGGATTTTACTAAATTTTCAGCGGACTTTTCTCCGAAGCGCTCAAGCGGCGCGATATCTCCTTCCTTTAGCTCAAAAATATCAGGAATATCCTGAATAAGACCGAAATCCAAAAACGCGTTCAGTATCTTCGGGCCCAGGCCGTCTATATTGAAAGCCTTTCTCGAAACAAAATGATACATCCATTCGCGGTGCCTGGCAGGGCATTTTTGATTTAAGCAATACACACCAACTCCGCCTTCCAGCATTTTTTTAACGGGCTTCCCACAAACCGGACAAATTCGCGGCATATGAAAATTTTTCTCGCCTCCAGTGCGCAATTCCGGTAAAACTTTAATAATATCAGGAATGACATCGCCGGCACGGCCCACTATCACGCTATCGCCTATTTTTAAGCCGAGCCTTTTTATCTCGTCTTCATTGTGAAGCGTCGCCCGGCTTACGGTCACTCCGCCTATCTGAACAGGCCTTAAGATCGCGACGGGAGTTAAAGCGCCCGTTCTACCTACTTGCACAATAATATTTTCAACGACAGTACTCGATTCCCGCGCTGCGAATTTATATGCGATTGCGCCTCTCGGAGTTTTCCCGACGACACCAAGCCTTTGGAAAAGTTTGTTTGAGTTGACAGAAACGACCAAACCGTCGATAGTATATGGAATTTTCTCGCGCGTATTCGCGATTTTTTTATGATGTTTAAATACTTCTTCCAAATTTTTACAAATGAGCTCATTTGCCCCTCCGATTTTAAATCCCAATTTTGCCAAAGTTTTGTGCTCCTCTGAATGATTTTCAAAATCCGGTCCTAAAATATCGTAGGCAAAGAAATCCAATTTGCGGGAAGCTATAATTTTAGGATCCAATTGCCGAAGCGAACCAGCCGCCAAATTCCTTGAATTTGCATATTCTTTAAGCCCTTTTTTCTTCTGCTCTTTATTTATCGCCTCAAAATTTTTATTTGTGATGATAGCCTCCCCTCTCACTTCCACTCTCCTTTTTTCTGCGATACTTAATGGCACGGACTCCATTGTCCTTACATTTTGAGTAACATCTTCCCCGATATTCCCGTCCCCGCGGGTCGCGGCGTATTGCAGGCCGCCGTTCTCATAAACAAGAGATAACGCCAATCCGTCGAATTTTAATTCGGAATAGAATTCAAAATCCGCGCCTGGCGAGAGTTTTTTTATGCGCACTGCCCACTCCGAGAATTCTTTTTCGGAAAAAACGTCTTCCAGGGAAAGCATCGGGAAAGAGTGCCTGATCTTTTTAAATTCTTTCAGCGGCTTCCCGGCTACACGCTGGGTTGGAGAATCCGAGGTAATCAGCTCCGGAAATTCGTCTTCCAATTTTTTTAATTCGTGCTTCAGCGAATCAAACGCCGCTTCCGAAATCTCGAGCTTATTTAAAACATGATAATCGTACCGATATTTGTCTATCAATTTCCGGAGCTTAAGTATTCTTTCTTTGGCTTCTGCTTTCACCATCTAACTAATATGTAACCTCCAGGCCTCTTTGTACGGTTCGCACGGAAGAAATTGAACAATTCGGAACATTCTCGCCGAAAGAGCTGATAATCGTCTGTCCGGAAGAAAGCTTCTGCGCGGTAACGCTTGCGCAGGCATCGGATGAAACCTGATAATTAAATTTGAATGTGCCCTCGTCTTTATCGCCATCGCTATCGATATCGTTCAAAGTTGTGCTAACTGGCTGCGAAGAGCCGTTGCAATTAATTGTCACGGTATTGTTTATGGCTTCCGGACTCGAAGTAGAAAATCGATTATCAATAAGATCGCCGTATAACGCGCATTCGAGTCCCGTATCAGCCGCGTAAAAAGCTACCACAGAGCCCTTCGCGCTGCCTGCTATGCCGAGTTGTCCGTAAAGCAACATGAGAATGCCCAATCCCAGGAGGCTCGCGGCGGAAGAAATATATATTGCCATCAAAAGAGCAATGCCGGCGTTATTTTTTATTTTATTGCGCATCTTAATCATATTATTTTCTGACCGTCCTTTGGATAACAGTTGTTTCTAATGAGAATTGTGATTTTGATTTGCCGGACCCGGCCTCGCCTCTGGCTATAATAGTTACTGTCGAATGGAAAGGCGGCGTTTCATCCTCGGAAGGGAGAGACCCCTTTACAAAAAAACGCAGATCCTGGATATTTATGTCGTCCCCTGTTAATTGTTCGTCAGGTCCTCCGCCAACAGATCTTTGTATACAACCCACGGAACCGCAGGTATTAAGCCTGTATCTTACGGTCTGACCGGAAGAATTTAAAAAAGTTATTGACTGATGCAACGGATCGGCATCGTTAACTCCAGGAGGACAATCCTGCGGCATAGTTAGAACGCCCGACGAACTGCAATGAATAATATCGCCGGTCCTCAAGTCTTTTGAAATTACTTCGACCCCGAAGCGCATATTATCATACGCGCTCTGGATCGCGATCGCCTTTCTTTGGGAGACCGTCAGCGATAAAAGCGCGGTAACTCCGATAAGAGCGGCTACGGAAAAAATCCCGACAGCAACGATCATTTCTATCAGTGAAAAACCTTTTTTCATCATTGTATCCAATTATGAATAATTTCCTCTAAAACAATTGTCTGGTTGCCGAAGCGTTCGTTCCAATTCATCGTAACAACCACCCTGAACGCGTCTGAAGTGCCGCCAACATTCTGCACCGAAATTGTCCTGCGAAAAGCCGTTACAGTACCCCCGGAATAACCGTAAAATCCGTTCGAATCAATATTTAAAAATGGGCATTGACCGCTACAATGCTGTAGAGTGAATGTTTTTGCGTCAATATAACAACTGCCATTGCAATTATCCGCGCCATTTCTAATGTCCTTCATCCAAACGTTATCACAATTGCTGGTACATTGAATCACATTATTCGTGCGGTAAAGCCTTATCAACTCTATTCCCTCCTGGGCAAGATTTGCCGCGATAAAATTATTTCTTGCTGTAGACGCGGCTTTCAGGCTGTTTGCAGCCAAAGTGACAGGACCGGTAATGATCATTACCAAAACGGTTATCGCGACCATTGTTTCTATTAATGAAAATCCTTTTTTGTTCATTCGATTGATATCTGCCCGGATGGGCGTGCTATTATTTTTTGCGTCGCAGAGCCATCGCCAGATGTTAATGATATCTCTATCCTGCCTGAATATATGCTGCCGGTGCCATTTTTATAACCTATAAGCGTAACGCTAGGATTAGGGCGCTGATACACAATATCTACAGCATCAAGAACGGTCGGTGGCGGTCCGCCGGCAAAACCTTTGATTGTCGCTATCTGCACTCCATTTTGGATTGAAATTACATCTATAATCATTGTCGCCGCATTTAAAACTGGATCCTGGCTTCGCGAAGCCCTGCATGTAATATCACCGAAAATAACATAATGCCATTGATCTCTGCCTAAGCTGTCAGGTAGGCCGCTTTTTGAAACTGAGATACCGTATGGAGGATACATTACGCTTCCCTGCGAGACGTCGTAACCGGAATTGCACAAATTAACAGGAAAGGACGAGTTAAATTCGCGCACTGCGATCGCGTATGATTGCGCTTTTCTTATGGTTAAAGCAAGCTCCCTTGTTGCCAGAGTCAGCGCGATCTGTTCCTTAATTTTTGGAAAATTCGCGAGCGTCAGCGTCATTACCATGACCATTGCACCCAAAACCACGACCATCTCAACGAGAGAAAAACCTTGTTTCTGCCTCTGTAATACAGCCATTTATTTATTTTACCACAAAAAGCTGAAAAGACCCCCGAAATACCAGGCAATGAACAAGGCCGCTGCCAGAAACGGCCCGAAAGGTATTTCGGATTTTAGGCCGTATTTATTGCCGCGAAACAGTAACAGTAAAATTCCTGTAAGTCCGCCTATCCAAAAAGAGAGCAAAAGCATGCCGATATTCAAAGGAAAACCCAAAAAAAGCGATGCGACGAACGCAAGGTCCGTGTCGCCCCTGCCCATCCAACGGCCGCCGGAAAAAAACCAGACCAAATAAAAAAATAGAGCAATGATGAAAGCGGATACGATATCCTGCACAACATATTCCATGCCGGCGAGCAACCGCCATCTCCAAACCGCCTCAATCGCAGAAAATGCCAGAAATACATAGAGAAAATGGCTATCAATGATTTTTCGCCTAAAATCATAAGCCGCTACCAGAAACAGCGCGGAAAATGCCGAAAAATAAAAGAGCAGCCTCCCGCCGTAAGCCATAAGCCGTAAGCCGTATGGCGTAAAGCTTACGGCGTATGGCGAAAAAACTCTGAATTTCAGATAAATAGCGAGCGCGAGAAGCGCTATGAAAACCTCTACCAAAGGATACTGCGCCGAAAACTTGCTTCCGCAATACCTGCATTTGCCGCGCAATATGAAGTAACCGAATATCGGAATGAGATCCAAAAACGATAACTTATGGCTGCAGGAAAGGCACCGCGATCCCTCCCACACAACGGACTCTCCGGTATTCTTCCGCAAAATGAGCACGTTAAAAAAACTCCCGCAGATTGCACCGAGCATAAAAACAAAAATAGACTCCATAATAAGCATATGCTAATTATAACTCAAAACCCCGTCCGCGACCTAAGTCGGGACAGGGCCTTGCAAAAATCAATTCAGACGAAATTATGGGCGTATGCAGTAAAAAAAGTCCGTCGCAGAATCGGTGCAAGTTACACCTACAACCGTACCATCAACATCATTGCCAAGGATTGTCACGTTATTCTCTTCCAAAACCGCTTTTAAGACATAACTTGTACAGCCAACCGCCGGACTTGCGGCGCCGCAAGCCGCTTCGGCAGCGGTTATGCCTTGATAACCGTACACATTCGCGCCGGAATTTAAAGGATCTGCGGGAACAGAAGCAATACATGTGGCACCAGAACAATCAGTGTCAGTCACCAGATTTTGCGTTAAAGCGGCCATGGTCGCTCCTCCTGGATAAGACCTATTGGAATCGAAATAAAGCTCATTCGCCAATCTTAGCTGACCCAAGTCAGCCACTCTGCGGGCATCGCGAGACTTTCTGCGGGCGCTATTCAGGGAGGCCAAGACAATTGATGCCAAGATACCGATAATCGCGATAACAACGAGCAACTCGATCAAAGTAAAACCTTTTTTATTTGTTTTAAACATGTTTTTTTATTAATTATTATCTTTTAATTGAACCTATCGACCCCGCCATAAGCAGGCCTTTAATTTCCCTTATTTATATATTATATCAAGCTAAATAAGCTTAAAGAAGCAAACCTGTGGATAACCTGCCTGCCGGTAGGCAGGTTAGAAACCGGCCGAAATACTGTATATAGGCAACAAAATGGCAACAGCCAGGAAAGCAACCCCCAAACCGAGGAATATGATAAGGATCGGCTCGATAAGGTTCACTAAGTTATCCACAAGATTCGTAACCTCTCTCGTGTAAAAATTGGAAATGCTGCCCAAAATATAATCCAGCTTACCGGTTGCCTCCCCTATTTTTATCATCTGGGAAAGGAGCGGGGGGATGGCGTCATATTTCGAAAAAGCATCCGAGATCATTGATCCCCCCTTTACCGCCTCGATCGCGTCCAGCATTATTCTTCTGTAAATTTCGTTGCCGACTACTTCGGACGTGATCTCAAGCGCCCGCACAACGGTAATGCCTCCGGAAATAAGCGTATGCAGATTGTCAGCAATGCGGGCAAGGTATATTTTTTTGTAAATTCCGCCTATGACAGGGAAATTTAGGCGCAAACGCGCGAAATAAAGCTTGCCGGATTCGGTTTTCGCGTATTGCACAAGAAAAACTGTAAAAGCGGCCGTGAACAAAAGTACGATCACGCCAAAATTCAGCAAAACATCGCTTATAGCCATTACGATCCTGGTATAGATCGGCAATTCTTGCCCTGTTTCCCGGAGCAACGATGAGATCGGCGGTATAACGTAAATCATCATAAGAACGATGACCGCGATAAAAACAGAGAACACGAAAGCCGGGTAAATGAGCGCGTTTCTGGCCTTTGAAGTGAGATCGTAATTCCGCTCCAGATACGCGGCGAGAAATTCGAATATTTCCTGCATTTTGCCGGCCTCCTCGCCTGACCTTACCATCGCCACGTAAAAACGCGAGAAAGCATCGGGATGCTTTGCCATTGCCTGGGACATCGGCAAACCTCCCTGGATATCGTCCAAAACCTGCGCAAGTTTTACTTTCAACGCGTGGTTTTCGGTCTCGCCGACCAATATCTTAAATGATTCCACCACCGGCACTTTCGCGTCAAAAAGGGTTGCCAGCTGGCGCGACAAAATAACAATGTCTTTTTGCTTAACGCTTTCGAATAAACCAAAATCGGAAAGAAACCCAAAAATGCCTCCGCCTTCCCCGACGGGCTCGATGGAAGTGATCAAAAAATTCCTCCGCTGGAGTGCCGCCACGGCGGCATCGATGCCGGAGGCCTCGACCACTCCGACAGTTTCCTTGCCTTCGGCATTCCTCGCTTTGTAATTAAATTGCGCCATACTTCATGTTTTATGTTTTAGCGTCCGGCCAATATCCTTAATTCCTGCGGATTAAGAGAGAATGTCAGTGCATTTTCCATTGTTATTTCGCCTCTTCGCACGAGATCGATCAGGGAACGATTGAAACTGACCATGCCGTTCTCGGAATTTGTTTCGATCACAAGGTCAAGCTCATGCGCCTTGTTCTCGCGGATAAGATTCCGTACTGCGGGATTTGAAATTAAAAGCTCGTACGCCGGAATCAGGCCGCCTGAAATTCTAGGGATCAGCCTTTGAGAAAATACTCCGATCAGCGTATTCGCAAGCTGTGACCTTATCTGCCCCTGCTGGGCTCCGGGAAAAGAATCGATAATACGGTCTATTGTCTGCGCCGCGTTGTTCGTGTGCAGAGACGAAAAGATCAAATGCCCTGTTTCCGCCGCGGTGACAGCAGTCGCTATGGTCTCATGGTCGCGCATTTCGCCGATCATCGCCACATCCATATCCTGCCTGAACATTGAGCGCAGCGCGATTGGAAAATCAGCGGTATCGGAACCGACTTCGCGCTGGCTGACCATTGAACGATCTGATGTAAAAATATATTCTATAGGGTCTTCAACGGTGATAATCTGCTCGTTGCGCGTGTGGTTTATAACATCGATCATCGCAGCCAATGTCGTTGATTTGCCGTGCCCGGTCGGCCCAACGGCGATAAAAAAACCCTGTTCCTTTTTCGTAAAGTCCAGCAGAATGCTGGGAAGATACAATTCCGACAAAGTTTTGATCTTTACCGGAATAACCCTCATCGCGATCCCTACAAATCCCTTTTGAAAATACGTGTTCACGCGGAAACGGACACTGTCTTTGAACGCGTATGAAAAATCGCGCTCGCGTTTCTTGGAAAATTCCTCAAATAATTCCTTGCCAATCAGACTCTCGGCTATTCCGGCTGTCGCCTCCGGCGTCAAAATCGGGATCTTCGCGAGCGGAATCAGCTGGCCGGAAATCCGAAGCGTCGGGTGCCTACCGACATTGAGATGCAGATCCGACGCATTCTCTTTAGCAACGGTTGTTATTAATTCCTCCAAAAATTTTCCGTAGTCCATTTTTACTTTTTGTTTTTTTTCAATAAACTTTGGACTTTTTTTACCACTTCTGATGGCGTATAATGGGCTTTCACTATATAGTCGGTCGCTCCGAACTTCATGCCTCTGTCAAAATCATCTTTTTGGCCGAGATTCGTCAATATAAGAACAATCGCCTTGGAAGCAATGTTTTCTTTCCGTAAAACCCTTAAAACATCAAAGCCGTCCATTTTCGGCATTACGACATCCAAAAGTATGACGTCCGGAGAAACCTCCTTTGCCTTTTGCACGGCCTCTTCGCCATTTTTCGCGATTTCAACGGCAAAACCCAACTCCCTGAATTTAAGAGCGTACATTTCCAGCAAAAACTCATCGTCGTCCACAATCAATACTTTTGTTTCGCTAGTCATTTATTTATACTACTTCTAATAATTCTTCTAGTCCAACGATGCCGTCTAATACCTTTAGTATACCATCTTGACGCATCGTTATCATACCCTGGCGCCGTACTTCCTTTTCAATTGAGGCCTCCGAAGGCTTCTCCAAAATGATCTTTTCAAGCTCGGAATTCATAGAAAGCACTTCAAATATAGCCATCCTGCCCCTTGAGCCCTTTGGACATGTCCCTGATACTTTTCCGCGATAAATATGTGCCGGAAGCTTAATATTTTTCTTAACCGCTTCCGGCATGTCATTAATCTCTTTCATGATGGTTTCTTTGATCTTTCCTTCAAGCGGTATTTTTTCTTTCGATTCCTCGCAAAGCCCTCTTACCAGCCTCTGTCCGATAGCCAAGTCCAATGTAGGCGCGATAAGATAAGGATCAACTCCCATATCTATGAGTCTCGGGATAACTCCGATAGCGTTGTTGGTATGCAAGGTCGATAAAACAAGGTGGCCGGTAAGCGCGGCATGGATAGCAAGCTGCGCCGTTTCTTTGTCGCGTATCTCACCGACCATGATGATATCCGGGTCCTGCCTCAAGATATGCCTTAATCCTTGGGCAAAATCGTATCCTATCTCCGGACGCACCTGCGATTGATTTACGCCGGCGATCGAATATTCAACCGGATCTTCAAGACTAACCACATTCAGGCCTTCTTTATTTAAAGTTTGAAGCATCGCGTAAAGAGTCGTTGACTTTCCTGAGCCAGTTGGACCGGTAACGAGTATGAGGCCGAAAGGCCTCTCAAGCCCCGCTGTCGTTGCCTCAAGATTCCTGCCCCGAAAACCCAAATCCGGCAATGACCTTATCCCGACTTCCGGGTCCAAAATACGTATCGCGACTTTTTCTCCGAAATAAGTCGGAAAAGTGGAAACGCGGAAATCTATGTCGCGGTTGTCTATGCGCGCCGAAAACCTTCCGTCTTGCGGCTTTCTTTTTTCATCAAGAAGCATGTTGGTCAAAACTTTGACGCGGGCAACCACCGGCTCGTGCACGGAAAGCGGTAATATCAAGCTGTTATACAAAACGCCGTCAACCCTGAACCTTACCCGCAGTTTTTCCCTGCCGGGCTCGATATGAATGTCTGAAGCGCGCCCTTCCGTCGCGTGGCGCAATATAACCGCCACCATTTTTGTTATCGGAGCGTCCTCCACGAATACCGCCTGCGCAACAATATTTTCGCGCTGCATGGAACTTTTGGCTTCCGCCGCGATCGCGGTTTCTAATTCGCCGAGAACCTTGGAAACTTCGCCCGTTATGCCGCGATACTCGTTCAAAATATTATTGAAATCGTGTTTTGAAATTAAGAAAATTTTAAAAGGCTTGCCGAGGCGGCCGGCGATGAATTTCAAAGCCTCCATCGCCTCCATGCTGTCCGGCTGAAGCATCCCGACATGCAAAACGCCTTCCTCAATGCCCAGCGGAACAAACTTATAGCGCCTGGCTGATTCCTCCGGGACAGCTTTCAACAAATTAAATTCAACTTTTTTCCCGGAAAGATCAATTATCGGCAAACCAAGCGCCTCGCCCCTCGCCTTTAGAATGTCTGCCTCGGCAAGCCCGCGCGAAAAAAGCTCGTCTTCTATCGAGACGCCATTTTTGCGCGCTTCCCTCCTGATTTCAGCCGCCTGGGTAAGGGTTATTGCTCCTTCCGTGGCCAAAACATCCAAAACGCTTCTTACAGCCATATCTTTATTTTAGCATAGATTGGCGCCTGCCTGCTCTGTGAATTAGTACACAATAATATTACGCTTGTACTGCGATCTCCACGCCGAATTTTTCTTTGATGAAAGATTTTATTTTGTCCACTTCCGATTTCAGAATTATAAATTCTTCTTTGTAATCGGTCATCATTTTTACAAAATTATCCAGAGTTACCGCCAAGTTTCTTATTTCAGACCGCAATTCTGATATGTCATACTCAATTTTTCCTAACCTTTGGTCAATTTTGCCTTCTAAGCCATCAATTCGATTTTCTAGTTTTTCAAATCTCCCATCAACTTTTTCAAACTTAAAATCCGAAGCCTCAATAATAGCTTTTTGGTATTGCTCGAACTTAGTATCTAAAATCGCCTCCAGATCTTTTTTTGTTAATTCAGCCATGGAACAATGCTATTACTTTAAAATATTCTGGTCAAATATATTAGCGCTTGGGCGGCGCGCCGATGATCGTCTTTTTCAGAGACAAGAACGGGTTTGGGCGGCCGGTGGTTAAGCCGGAAACATCAAGAGCGGGAGATTCAGATAAGCTCAAGAATTGCTGGTCAGAGAAAAATGCTGTGTCGATATGGATCTTTTTGATACGCTCAACCATCTCAAGAGTAGGACCTCCTACGGCCGGCGAGATCTGCACGACTTCATTGCTTGATTGCTGATACCACCAGATGCCAACGCCGATTATCGCGAGTATTATGATAATTGTAGGCAGATTTTTCATTTCTGGTAGTAAGATTTAGCTTTTAAAGAATATGTTATTGCGGTGCCATCCGATGATGCAGATGACGCAAAAGATATGTCAGACATATCTATAAGCCTCAAATTCTTCTCCATCGCGTCAAGCAAAGATCTGAATGCTTCGTAACTCCCGGTTACGGAAAGTGAATAATTTACCTGCGACGAGGGCGCAGTAGCTCCGGCGGTTGCTTGGGTTGCTGGCAATAACTGCTGGGAAGACGACTCCGCGGAAAAATTAATGTTTTTTAAGGCTATCCCGCGCGCGCGGGTTAAATCCTCGAAACTTGCAAGCAAATCTTCGGTGTTCGATTTTGGCGGAAGCAATTTTTCCAGCCGCGCTAAATCCGATTTGGAAATTGAATTTCTGGTAGTTATGAGGTCGTCGCGCAGACCTTCCACTTCTTTCAACCTGGCCAAATTGTCCGATATCACCGCCGATTCCGCGCGCAACATTAAAATCTCATCCCACAATGGTCTTGCCACCATAAATACCAAAACCACCGCCGCAGCCGCAAAAAGAATCGCAATTAGTGCTTTCATTTTTTTATTATTTAAAATTTATCACAGTAGTAAAATTAACCGCGCCGGTCTCTTTGAGGGTCGTATTGGAAAAAGTCGCATATACAACTTCCTGTTGGCTTTGAATGATCTTTACCTGCGCCGCGACCCCGGTATAGCTTGGAGCTTCGCCGGCAAGAGTAAGGGTTTTTTTGTCAGCGAAATAATTGAAAGTCGAAAAACTTACGTCAGGCAAAGTATTTTTTTCCAGAAAATCAAAAATCGGAGAAATATAGGTATGGTTGTTAATCAGCGTTCTAGCATTATTGATGGAATTGGAAAGCCTTTCGAGCTCTTTGATGGTTTTTGGCTCAAATCTTGTATCCAAATCCGCCAAAACCGCCCTTTGCTGGTCGATCTGCCGCACCAAAAGCTTCTTATACAAGTAAAGAAGTCCCGAAAGAACACCTGCAAGGATCAAAAAAATGAGCGCTAAGCGCGAAAAAGCGCCCAAGCCCTCGGCTTTGTAATATTCAATGCCCGCTGGCACTTTTTTCGGTATAAGCGAAGCCTCTGCCATTGGTTAAATTATAACACATGTGAATTATTCACATGTCCATGGTTGTGCATAAATCGAAAACCGGGCACTTGACGAGGCTGATGGGTTTGCTATAATGCTAATAAGCTACCAAGCCTAGAAATACACACTCAATCGGAGTTTCTAAAAAGCGGTCCCGTTTTGCGGGATTGTTTTTTATTTATATTTTGCTAGCCTATTTTTGCGGAGAGTGGAGAGTATGGCTACATGGTTGTAGCGCTGGGTTTGGTAGCTCAGAAGCTCCTTTTTGGAGTGTGGTTCGACTCCACTGCTCTCCGCATCAAAAAATCCAACCGACCGGTTGGATTTTTTGATTGTGAAAAAACAATGATAATTAATTATTTATAATCTTTTTTTGATTTGAAATGAAAATACTAGTTTCAACCAAGCTAATACTATTTACAATAAACGCATATGGTATCGCGAAAAAATATAACATATTAGCTTCCCGCCTCCTGCTAAAGTTACGCGGTAGCTTGCAATGGACATAACAATAAGATCAAAAATAACTGCGCCGATAAACCATAACATCAATTTATTGATTTGACATAGTTTCCGCATATTGCGTATCAGCAGAATAAAAGACGCTCCGCCGATTAATAAAATTGCGATGGCTAAAATTTCAGAAAATGAACCCAACAAAAATATAACGGCTAAAGCGATAAATAATGATATTAAAATAAGATTGTAGACCATAATATTTTTAAAACTCCCTTAATGCCAATCCCACTGCATTCACGAAACTCGGGCCGATTTCCTTTAACGCGGGCTCAAGGAACGGAGGATAAACCACTTTATAGAAAGGATTGATCATATCCACTTCAACGCCGTAACTTTTTATAAGGGCGTCTTTCGCGCCGGGAAGCAGTGCCCCGCCTCCCCCGATGAGCACGCGGGATATCGCGCGCCCGCCCTTTCTTTTCCAGTCAATTAAAAAGCGTTCACCTTCCGAGCTTGAATATTCAAACAGCGTCTCCAGAATAGAAGCCACTCCTTCGTTTTCCGGTTTTTTCAAAAGCCCGGCCTGACGCTTTAAAATTTCCGCGCGCTCAAAATCAATACCCATAGACTGTGACAAAGCAAGAGTCAATTCCTGTCCTCCGCGATCGAAACTATGCGAAGACCTGATGACCCCGCCGTCGGCAATAGAAATTTTTGTTGTTGCGGCGCCCATGTCCATCAGCAATATGCTTCCGAAATCTTCTTTGATCGACGCCCTGGCAAAGGCAAAAACCTCAATCTCAAAAGCGGACACCTCGATTCCGGAATCTTTCAAAATGCTTCTGTATTTTGCAATGACTTCTTTGGGAACCGCGGCTAAAATAATGCTCAACAATTTTTTCTTGCCGGAACCGGGGGAAGCGGCTTTCATTTCCCTGCTCTGCGGAGGAAGAACCCACCAGTCTATTTCCACTTCGCTCATCGGTATCGGAATATATTTTCTCGCTTCGAACGGCACCGCCTCATGAAGCTCTGCTTTGGAAAGGTCCGGCATCTCGATGGTCGTAAGAAAGCTATCCTTGATGGGAATCGAAACTGTCGCCTGCTTCGCGGTAACCTGGGATTCTTTTATAAGATCCTTGAGCGCCTCCGACATTTTATCTTCAATGATCCGGACGGATCTTCCGGTTTGTCCGTCCATTCCGTATTTCGCAAGAGAAAGCTCGCCATATGTTTCCAAAATCGGACGTTCCCGCTCTTTTTTCAGCTGGACAACCTTCAACGACGAAGAGCCGAGATCAATGCCTAAAAAACTCTTATATTTCTTGAATTGAGAAAAGGTTTTTCGAATATTAAAATCCTGAAAAAATGTGTTGAGTGCCATTGCTTTGATATCTGTTTTTGCTTTAATACTAGCACAATGCGCCTATTGGATAAAGTATTGGATCTGATAATACCTCGCAAATGTGCCGGTTGCGGCAAGCCGTCGGAAGTCTTTTGCGAATCATGCGCGAGTACCTCATATACGCCAAGGGTGGCCTGTCTTTTTTGCGGGCAAAGAAACCATGCAGGGGAAGTGTGCGCGGCATGCAAAAGGCGGTCGGAAACGCCGCTGTATCGCGTCCTTTGGGCAGGGCGGTACGATGACGAATTAAAAAAGGCCGTTTGGGCCTTAAAATACGAAAAAAGGAAAGAAATGGCGAAACCTTTGAGCGAATTGCTCGCGAGAAAGTTTTTTGAGGTTTATGAAGGCTCGCTTCCGGCAGAGCAATTTGCAAGACACGGATATTTTTCTGCTGAAAAATTCCTCGTGCTCGCGCCGTCGCGCTCGCAAGGTCTTGCAAATTACTCGCCGGAATATTCGCCTTGTGATGAGAAAAAGAAGTCCGCTTTTCAAGACATTGCGCAGGGCGACGGCCCGAGCATAGCAACCCGCCAGCAGGCGAATATGCACGTCTTGAAAAGCGAGACTTCTTTTGCGGTCATTCCCATTCCGCTACACTTTAAAAAAGAATATGAAAGGGGTTTTAATCAAGCGGAACTTTTGGCGCGTGAATTTTGTAAAATTACAAGCATTCCGCTTTTAACCAGTGTCCTCAAAAAAACAAAAGAAACCCAAGAACAGGTTAAAGTTGAAAATAAAGAATTAAGACTCACCAATCTGGAAAACGCGTTTTCGGTTTCACTTAGCAACCCGGTTGCCAAGTGGCCGACTATTATTCTAATTGATGATGTTTCAACAACCGGCGCCACATTGACTCACGCGGGGAACGCATTAAAAGAAGCAGGCGCGAAAAATATCATTGGTTTAGTGGTAGCCCACGGAGGATAGTCAAAGAAAGTCGCCTATGAAAGCTCGGCTTTTATGGTGGCGTTATATTCTGCTGATTTTTCTATTTTATCCCTTAAAACCTGAACCAATCCTTCAAAGTCCTCGGCCAGCCAATGCTGATGAGTAGCGCCAAGGGCGCTCCCCAATTTGCCCAGCGTTCGACGAAATCCCAGATTGGCATTCCCACGATCGGGCGTAGAAGTGCGGTCCAAAATCCCCAAACTACAGCCCATAAAAGCACTGCGGGAATCGGCCGGAAAAGCACAATCAAAGCGATTGCGATATCCAAAATACCCACCCAGAAAAGCAGAGTTCCGGCCGTACTCGGATCAGATACCCCAAACTGGGCGAACCACTTTATCCAGTCAGCCTTGCCCTGAATAGCAAAAACGCCGTGCCCGATAAATTCACCGGCAACCGCAATGCGAAGTATCCACTGTACTGTTTTGTTATTTTCCATGAATCATTGATTATTTTCGATAATATACGACTATTGCTTAATATTATTATAAAGCGCGGCAAAAAGCCACACGGCGACAAACGCGATAATGTTCCAGATGATAAGCCCTGAAACGAACGTGCCCAACGTAAGAATATCCGTTCCGGTATTCATCATCGTATGCAAACCCCAGCGCATGAATCCCGGACGCACTCCCGGAACCAACGCAACGCCCGCAAAACAAATCGCATAGACGATACTTATCCAAGCGGCGCCGACTTTCAAAAGATGATTTGTGTTGATCATTTTTTTAATTTTTTATTCCAATAATTTCGGCCTTTGTTTTTCTTAATCTCAATGAATTTAAGACAACGCTGATACTGCTAAAAGCCATAGCCGCGGCGGCAAAAATCGGATTAAGCAGAATCCCAAAAAATGGGTACAGAACGCCCGCGGCAACGGGGATAAAAGCCACGTTGTAGAAAAACGCCCAGAAAAGATTTTGCTTTATTATTCTCATTGTACGTTTTGAGATCTTTATTACTTCGGGAATAAGCATCAAATCTCCCCGCATCAGCGTAATATTGGCCGACTCCATGGCGATATCCGTGCCTTCGCCCATGGCGATGCCGATATTGGCCTGGGTAAGCGCTGGCGCGTCGTTTATGCCGTCTCCGATCATCGCCACAATTTTTCCCTGATCCTGAAGCTCGCGCACTTTTTCCGACTTCTTGTCGGGCAATACCTCGCTCATTACCTTGTCTATACCTGCCTCTGCCGCAATAGCGCGGGCAGTGCGTTCATTGTCCCCGGTAAGCATCCAGACATCTATATTGCTCTTTTTGAGGGTCCGCACCGCTTCAATCGATTCCTTTTTTAACACATCGGCCACGGCAAGCGCGCCTTTAATTTTTTTATCAACGGCAAGGATCATTACCGTCTTGCCTTCATTTTCCAGTTTACCAATGGTTTCTTCGTAGGGGAAAACCTCAAGGCCGATATCCGCCATCAGAGCCCGATTTCCTAAATGTGCTTCAACTCTTTGAAATTGGATCTGCAAAAATCCCCGCAGGCCTTTTCCGGATATAGCTTTAAAATCTTCTAACTTATGAAGCTCGATTTTTCCTTTTTTCGCCTTATCCATAATTGCTTGTGCCAAAGGATGTTCCGATCTTTGCTCAAGCGAAGCGGCGAGATTAAGAATTTCCGATTGGTGGTTATTGTTAAACGCGACAATATCGGTCAATCGCGGCCTCCCTTCCGTAAGAGTGCCTGTTTTATCTAAGATCACCGTGTCTATTTTATTCGCAATTTCAAGCGAAGCTGCGTCTTTTATCAGTATCCCTCTGCTTGCCGCGCTGCCGGAAGAAACCATAATGGCCATAGGCGTGGCAAGGCCCAAAGCGCACGGGCAAGCGATGATCAAAACCGCCACAAAATTTATAAGTGCAAAAGTAAAGGCCGGGACGGGTCCGAAGAAAAACCAAAAAAAGAAAGTTAAAAAAGCAATGATAAATACGGCCGGAACGAAGTAAGAAGAAACAAGATCGGCCAGCCGCTGAATCGGCGCCTTGGAACCCTGGGCATCCTCCACCATTTTGATGATCTGTGAAAGTATCGTATCTTTGCCGATCTTCGTAGTCCGGAAAGTAAAAGTCCCGAATTTATTTATGGTGCTGCCGATAACCGCGCTGTCAACTTTTTTATGAACCGGCATTGATTCTCCGGTGATCATTGATTCGTCAATTTCCGATTCTCCTTCGGTTATTTTCCCGTCAACCGGAATTCTTTCTCCAGGCCGCATAATTATCAAGTCTCCTACGACGACATCGATGATCGGTATTTCGACTTCTTTTCCGTTTCTTACGACTTTTGCTGTCTTGGGCTGCAGGCCGATTAGTTTTTTGATGGCTTCCGAAGCCCTTCCTTTCATCAAAATCTCAAAATATTTGCCCAAAAGAATTAAGACGATGATTATCGCGGACGTATCAAAATAGATCGCAGGCGCTATCATTCCTTTTGTGAAAAAAACTGGGAAGACAGTGACCGCCGCGCTGTAGAAATAAGCGGCCAGGGTGCCGATGGCGATCAGAGTATTCATGTCAGCGGTGCGGTATTTAATGAGGAGCTTAAGCCCGCTGTAAAATTGCCAGCCGACCCAAAATTGCACCGGAGCGGTTAAAACTAGAAGAACCCAGTTATTGTTCAAGATTTGCGGCACAAAAGAGAACCACTGCGGAAAACTGCCTAAAAATATAAAAATCGAAAGAACGCCGCCGGCGGCGAGCTTGCACTTCATAATTTTTACCTGCTTCTCACGCTCAACTTTTTCCTTATCTAAAATTTCTTCCGCCTCGCCTTCCTCTTCGATCGGCTTATAGCCGGCATCAGTAATAACCTTGAAAATATCGCTGACATTTAATAGCGATGAATCGAAAACGACTTTCGCCCGCTGATTTGGAAAATCAAGATCGGTATTTTTGATGCCCGATAATTTTTTGATGGCGCCCTCAACGATCATCGCGCAATGCGGAGAATCCATGCCAAAAACCTTCATCGAAATTGTTTCGATATTTTTGCTTGTGGAAGTTTTTTCTTTTGAACCAACCTCAAGGCGGTAACCAGCCGATTTAACGATCTTTGCCAGTTCTGATTCAGAAATAATATTTTCATCAAACTCAACCAGCGCTGATTCCGAAGCAAAATTAACCGAAGCCGAGCGCACGCCGGCCGTCTTTAAAAGCACGCGCTCGATCGTATTTACGCAACTTGCGCAATGCATCCCGTGGATTTTATATGTTTCTTTTTTCATAAAACCTTATTCTATATTCCAATTAACCATTATATTCCGCATCCGCCTTGCTGTTTTGAGGATGCGGCCGGAATTCCGGCGTCCACTCCGCATCCTCCTCCGCCATCTCCCGTACTCTGTTGCGGAACTTGCTGGAGGATTTTCGCAAATCCGGATGAACTGGAATAATCTTTGCCTAATATTGCTTTTGGATCAACCTTCGACCAATCAACCCCTTTCGATGCCATGTATTTCGCGATTGTCAAATAATTGTCCGGGAACCAGTATGAATTTACCGCGAGCGCCACTTTATACATTTCGTCCTCGCCGACGCCCTGGGAAGCCATCAATTCCAAAAGTCCGAGCATCGCCATGCCGTGGTTGCAGTCGGGAAAATAAGTTGCATTATTGCAACAAGGCCTGTAAATATTCTTGCTTACTTTCTCCACCAATGCCTGCTGTTCCTTTGTGAGTACCATGAACGGGTGGCTGCTGTAGTGCTCCATCGCGTTACCGACGGACAGCGTCCAACCGCCGGTTGAAGCAAAATTGCCGGTTCCGCCGTAACGGCTGTCTTTCATAGGCCCGGAGTCTAAAATCTGGTTTTTAGTGCCCAATCCTAACGCCCAAAAAAGATTAAGCAGTGTTCCGGAATTTTTTTCGGTCATTCTGATCTGTCCGTTATTTTCTCCGTTCAATAAATTTTTTTCCTCTTCACTAAGCCCTCCCCTCTGTTCATAAAGCGCCGTAAACTGCTTGCCGTTGATCACGCCGACGCTTTGCATTTTAACGCCGAGATCGCCCCATTTAACGGGAAGCAAAACACCGTCCTTTGGTAAAACTTTTTCTTCAAACGCCGACCGCCGTTCCACCTCAGCTTTCACTGTTTTTTTGCCGGAGCCCGCTTCGAGCTCGGCAGTATAGATCCAGACCGAAGAAAGTATCAGCGCGGAAAGCAAAATACTGAACGGTAAAAGATGATCTTTTAATAAACTCTCCGCCTTTATCGGCTTTATTTCGTTTTCGATTTCATTATTTTCCATAGATTTTTTAATTATTAATTTTTCAATAAAAACTCAACAGCAATTTTTCATCTTCTCTTCCAATTCAGCTGCCCGATTAGAAAGAGTCTTGCTTTTTAGGAAAGATTTACCGATAAATGATATGGCTATGAGTATAGAGACGGAAAACCAAATCCATTCTGCGTTTATCAGAGAATAGACCGCTTCAAAGCCCGCAACGATGAATATCGTTCTGGAAAATAAGGATTGCTTCCTATATTTCTCCAGCGCATAGGATATTCCAATCACCGATCCCCCCATGAGCATGGCGGGGATCGCAATGTCAATCCGGTATCCGAGATAATAGGCCGTAAGCATCCATATCCAGGTTCCCAAAACTCCCGCGCAAAATGGGCATATTTTAAAGCTTGTCATTTGTCTGAACGCCCAAGCAGCGAGAGTCAAAAACAATATTGAGATAATCGCGATAATGATCATATATTCCTCAAATAAAGAAAATAATAATTCCAAGCGCGACCATTGCTATTCCTCCCCAGACCCTCATCGCTATCCTTTCTTCTTTTTGCCACGCGCTCACTTTTTCAAGCAAATTTTTGTGCGAGGCCAAAAGAAGTATGGTGACGAGCGGAAGAACAAATAGAATATTGTAGAAAAGCAGATACGCGACTCCGGTAAAATATGTAACCTGATCATGCAAAAGCCCCAACACCATAAGATAAGGTCCTCCCGTGCAGGGAAATTCGCAAAGTCCCACGAGCACCCCCATCGCGAATGCCGTAGGCAGCGACGCTTTGTCCATCAACTCCGCTATTTTTGCGTGCGCCGAATCCGGAATTTTCAGTTTGATCGGAAAAGTCGGAAAGATGACGTTAATGAGATTTATCCCGCCGAGCGCGATCAAGAGCGTTGCTCCCAGTTTGCCCATAAAGTGCGGGGTGTTAAAAATGTGCAAGGCGTGGAATATGCCGAGGCCGATCAGAATGTAGGCGATGAAGATGCCGAGAATATAAAATCCCCCTATCTTCAAAATATTCGAGCGGAGCCGCCCAACGCTGAACAAGAACGCAATGGTTAAAAGCAAAATGGAAAACGCGCATGGATTTATGCTGTCTATCAGCGCCGCTATTCCCACCAAAGGCAAGAGCCATGCGCCGTCATTGCTGATATTCCACAATACAGCGGTACCCACGCTTCCGTATTTAAAGAAAATAGCGAAAGCAAGAAGGAGTAAACCCGCCAAAATAAATAATGTTTTTTTATTCATGAAGTTGCCTTACGGCGTAACGTACGCCGAAAATCCGAGCTCGACCGGCGCTCCCGCGCTGTTTTCAAGAACGACAACTCTTTCGATCTTGCCTACGCCTGCTGGCCCGTGCGCGTTCGGATCAAAAACCGCGTCAACCGAAACTCCTTCTCCCGGTTCGAGCACCACGTTAATCCTCGGTACGGCAACGTGCCCAGGCATCCCGAACGGTCCGAATTTCTTATCGTCTTTCAATAGAGTTGCGGTTGTGCACATGCAGGATGTATATATTTTTTCAACAGATACAGCCTCACTCCCCGTATTTTTTACTGTGAACGTATGTTTGACGTTGCCTTTTTTCATCGATATCGTGCCGAAATCATATTGCGACTCGGGGGTTGTAAGCGTTCCCGTTCCTTTGATTATTTTGAGCGCATCGTCTTTTTTTTGATCAGCATTCGGTTGTGCGTAAATAATCAGCCCGCCGAACAGAAGCAATGCTCCCAATCCCCAAATAACTTTTGTATTTTTCATAAAACCTTCAATTTTTAATCGGATAAAAAACGCGAAAAACCGTTCGAGGGTTTATGTCGCGCCTTTATACGGAAAAATTGGGACTTTGTTCGTGCAACGAAAGCCAGCGCGTAAATTCTTCTTTGTGGAAATAAACCGGGGGGCTATAAATAGTTCCCGCGAAAAAAATCGAATTTTGCAGCAAAATTCCCGCCGGACAAATGAATAGCGCCGCGATTAAAAATAACGCAAGCAAGAATAGCAATGGCGAAAAACTACCGGCTAAAATGGATGACGAAAAACTTTTGTATGCCTCCAGGTGAAAAATAGTGAAATCAAATTCTTTCGACTGCGGACATCCTCCGCCCTGCGAAGTCGCGGCAATACAGCCAATGTGTCCGTGTCCTTCGTGCTCCATTACTATAAACCCAAAAAGCGCGATGCCAGCAAAACTGATGAGTATGAAAGCTGAAACAACGCTCAATTTCATTGAGTCCATTATAGCGCAATTTTTGTAAAAAACAAGCAGAAGGAAATTAACTATTTGAACATGCTTCCTTTCTGCCACGGCACACCGAGCTTAGGGAGGGCGTATCTGTCGAGGCCGAGCCAGCCGGCATTTCTCCATGCAAGTATCAAAAATAACTGGAGTAAAAGAAGAACTGGGCTCTGGCCAACCGTTCCCGCGAGCAAAAAATTGAGATTCATAAATGAGCCGAAAAACGCGGCAATTCCGGTGAATAATCCGACAATGAGGCCGAGTCCGACCAGAATTTCTCCATACGTAATTACATAGGAAAATAACACCGCGTTGGGCATGGCAAAATCCGTAAGAAATGAAGCATACCAAGAAGAAACCTGCGGATACTGCCCCGTCGCCTTAGCGATCGCTCCCGTAAAAAATCCTTTTATCGCCGTGCCTGCGCTGTCCCCGACCCACGCAGGATTAGTAAATTTGGCGTATCCGGCCGTTATCCAAACATATCCGACATAAAAACGGACAACGAGCCATAGCCAGGCGACTCTGGTATCGGCAAATAAGAATCGTGAGAGCTTCGGCTCCGGTATCTCGATAATATTTCCCATAACTAAATATTAGATTTGTTAAATAAACTTCCAGGCGCCCACGGCACGCCTAATTTCGGTAAAGCATAACGGTCAAGTCCTATCCAACCGGCATTCCTCCAGGCAAGTATCAAAAATAACTGGAGCAAAAATAAAACCGGGTTTGTGCTTACTGTTCCCGCGAGCAAAAAATTGAGATTCATAAATGAGCCGAAAAACGCGGCAATTCCAGCAAACAAACCCAAGATAAGCCCCGCCGCGACAAATAATTGTCCGTAAACTATTACATATGAAAATAAGACGGCGTTTGGCATTGCAAAACCCGTGATAAAAGAAGCGTACCACGAAGACACTTGAGGATATTGTCCAGTGGCTTTTGCCAAAGCGCCCACAAAAAATCCCTTAATTGCCGTACCGGCATTATCTCCAACCCAGGCAGGATTGCTGAATTTCTCATATCCGGCCATGAGCCAGACATACCCTACATAGAGCCTGATAATAAGCCAAAACCAAGCCGCTCTGGTATCGGCAAATAGAAACCGTGATATTTTGGGCTCTGGTATTTGTATAAGGTTTTCCATGCCTTAATCTTACCATTCTGTAGAGATAAGTTATGCACACGTTTAATGTCTTCGTGCCTGACAATTTCCATCTAGCTTTGTTCACTATATCTATAGTATAGCTAAATTCGATACATTTATCATCCGCAACTAATCAAATTTACTTGCTCTCTATAATCATAATCTCCTCCTGCGTGAGGCCATAGAGCCCACAAAATCAATTTTTTGTTAGCGAATTAAAAATTTGTTCAAACCAAAGCACTGCCGCTTCGCCATTTTTTTTATCAACAATATTAAGACCCCTTGTATGTTTAATTGGATTTCTATATTTCATCAAAGCAAGAAAGTGCCTTTCGACTTCACCGCGCGACATAAATATGCGTTTAAATAAAGGCCAATTTTGCATTATTACAAGAGAATAATCAGACATATCCAGAAAATTCAGACGCTCTCTCCCATCCAAATACTTTTCCTCATTATATGGATGTGACCGCAAATCCTTTTGTATTTTTTTCTCTGCCTCATCTCGCACTATCTGCGGTATTCCTTCGTTCCAATAATTCTCTCCATATTCGGCCGCAAGCTTGTCATTAAACAAATCCCTCAATCTGATTTCAAATAAATCCAATGGCTCTGACGGATTTTCCTCAAAATCTCGCTCTGTTTTTGTCCGAAGACCAAGAAGCGCCCTAAATTCATTTTCAATTTTTTCTGCCCTTTTTTCTAAAAATTTATTAAAATCATTGCTTTCGATTCCAAATTCTTTCAAATTACCAATTAAATGTGTTCTAAGGGCCGCTCCAATTTCATTATTTTTTTCTGAAAAAAACTTTAGATATTTACTTGGCGGATCATCGCTCATTTCATTATTTATCATAGCCGGCATAAATGAAATATTTACAATACTATCTTGTAATTCTTTTCCGGCAACATTGGTTCTATTTAAGTAACCGCGTGGAAAAACATGGTGCAAGTGTCGCTTACTATAGCTTGAAAAACTAGTTGAGAGATCAACAAGACTATTATCCTTAAAATTTTGAGGCATATTGTATGAATACAAACACAAAATCGTTTTGCAAAAGGCGCTTCTAAAGCCGTAATCTTGTTTAATTAAGCGTAACCGAAAAGTATCCCATCCAAGAGTATAATTAAACTCTGCGATTTTATTATCCAAAATCTTATCGAACTGCATGCAGCCCTCTTCAATCCTAGACTCAAGCGTTGAACTGTATCTATTTGATAAACTCGCTTTCCAAAACCACTTACAAAGCTGCTCTATCTGCTCTTTTGATGGATTATGAGTGTGAAAATGAAAATAAGAAAGAGGCACTAAAATTGAATCAAATGGAATATAGTTAATGTTTTTGATACGAAATTTATCTCTCAAAAACTGCAGCGACTGCTTAAATGCCTCAACAATGTCATCCCAGTTTTCTTCTAAATTATCGATGTCGGTATCATTCAAAATATTTCTTGATTTGCATTTCTTATTATTTAATATTGTCGACGCAATCTGTAAAATAGTCTCTTCCCTAATACCGGACAGTTCTTCGGAATCATTAAGTAACTGATTCAAACGGGATCTTAAATCAAAATTTTCTCCCCAGCAACGTGCAATCATTTTTGCCACAACAGTTAATTTTTTGCCAGTATCATTAATTCTTGAGAAAATAGATACTATTCTTTTTAAATTATTTTCGTTCTCTTGCTCGTTGTCTTCCTGCACATAAATTACAGAAAAGGCATAATTTTTAAATCTAAAAAATAGATCATCGAGAATTTCTTGATATTTATCAGGGAATTGTTTGATATATTGCCTATAAACAGGCCCTTCGACAAATATTTTATCTAACGGAATCCTGCTTCGGTCATTACCTTGATCAGCGTTTTCATCTATTTTTGAATAGTCAAATTTTCCGATTGATACGTCAAAATAGAAATTATATTTCTCATCATCAATGGTCGCGCCGCGCACAGCCGCATAAAGCGAAGTAATGCGTTGCTGGCCGTCCAGCACATAATCGATTCGGGACCCTGGTAACGATTCGTTTATCTTCAGTCCACCAATCTCACGATGAAACGGTAATCTTTTGTTCGTCTTCCAAAAAATAAAACTGCCTATCGGATATCCGCGGTAAATACTATCTAATAGATCGGTTATCATTTTAGGAACCCATACAAAATTTCTTTGAAAAGGAGGAATTTGGATGGCACTTTTATCAACTCCATTTAATAATTCATCAAAAGATATTGGTAATGGTTTGATTTTCATGTTTCCTAAAGGCATGATGGATTCTTCCATTGCATCGGGATATGAAATATCTTCTGCGCTGTCCGTATTCTCTTCTTCGCTATCCCTCCGATTTTCATTCCACTTTGCGTATTCGTGACTGGAAATTTTAGTGAGCTCAATCGGCTTTAAACCTATTAATTCTTGTCCCTTTTGAGTTAAATACCAAATTCTTTTGCTTTTTTTAATATACCCGCCTTTCACAAGACCGATCGTCCAGAAACGGAAAACGATTGTCCATCGTACACGATTTTCACCATAATTTCCTGATTCAAATTTTGTAAATGGAACAAGACGTTTTTCCATTACCTTAACCAAATCTCGAGATGGTAAATTATCTCCGTTTTCATGGAGAATTTCTATGGCGGTTTTTAGGTAGGTACCTATCCTTTCTAGAGGTATTTCGCGCATGTATTTATAATACACTTTTTCAAAGATTTCAAAAGGGTTTCTATATTTTCAATAATATAAATAATCTCAAAAAACATAAAACTCGAAAGCAAACAAAAACTCCTCCGATGCACATCGGGGGTTTTTTGAAAGTAACCGCAAAAAATTACATTTGCTGTCCGGCGTTGCAGAGTTTGCAGTAGCCCTTGTGGATATCATTGACTTTTCATCAATATTTATGATAGACTGAATTCGTAGGAGCAATCCTACTAATCACGCGGTCCCGCCCAAAGCGGGATTTTCGCTTTTTAAATAAGCCCTTTTCCCGGTATAAAGCTTGCCAAAGTCGATATATTTGTCTTTAACATTATGTAATTCGCTTGCCGTCTTCCCTCGCACTCCAACTATGCCGATCTTTTTGCCTTTTACTTTTAATCTTTCAAGCGGGCCCGTTAAATCAGAATCGCCGGAAAAAAGCATGACCGCCGTTAATTTCTCGGAGTCATCTAACATATCCATCGCGATTTCGACATCAAAATTACACTTTGGCTCTTCAATAATTATTCCTGATTTATGCAATTCGTCTACCAGCTCCTGGATTTTCTTTTTAACGCCCCCGTCAAATAATGTAATGGTTTTGCGCTGAAAAAACAATCCGGCATTTATGTCTTTTGGAATAAACTTCATCGGTTTGCTTTTTAAAATAGCTCCGGTTTTTTGGATGCGTTTATGAAAAGCCTCTGAATTTTTTCTGTCTCTTTCGTTTAATCCATAATACACCTTAATCTCTTTAATATTTGAGAAAGTAAAAAGTTGTTCCACAATATCTTCTATTCTGAATTTCCATCCCAATACATCCTGCCAATGAAACATATTAGTTAAATCCAGATATCCAAAGATGGAAGTTTCTTTGCTGATCCAATCTAAATAATCGCTCCTGACCATAAATTTATTTTTAATATCTTGAGGTATGTTCATAATTGGCGAATTCATCATTACACAAATCCGTCCATTTTTCAACTCAAAAACCCCGCATGTGCGGGGTTTTTGAAAGTAACCGCAAAAAATTACATTTGCTGTCCGGCGTTGCAATTCTTGCAGTAGCTCTTGTGCGAGACAAGAGTATAGATGGCCGAGAGTCAGTAAAATTTATTATAACACGAATTATTTTGTCTGTTTTATATTGTTTTCCACACCCTAAATTGCAATCTCAAATGTTTTTTTCTTTGAAGAATACCCTGAAACGATATTTACTAAAGATTTTGGAACATCAAAATGCTTTGCCAGGAGCTCAATGGCCGCTTCATTGGCTTTCCCATCTTTCGCAGGTTCGCGCACCCAGACATTGTATCCGCCTAAGAGATCTTTTTCTATCTTTTCCTGCTTTGAGCCCGGTTTTATTTTTACAGAAACCTTCATTGCCTTTTGAGTATCACGCAGATTTTTTAGTCAATAGTCTTTTTCGGCGTCATCGCGGTAAAAGCAAAAAGAATAATTAAGACAACTCCGGCAAACCCTATTCCTACCCAGGGAATCCACGGATATTGCTCCGTTATCCTGCTCTCTTCTTTGTCGCAAACGTCCCCTATTTTATCTCCGTCAGCATCCTTCTGGTCATAGTTCGGCAAATTTGGACAATTATCCAAGCTGTTTATCGGGCCGTCCCTGTCAAAATCATCGCAGGCATCCCCTTTTCCGTTATTGTTTTCATCTGTCTGGTCGCTATTTGCAATGGAAACGCAATTATCCGCGATGTCAGGCAGGCCGTCATTATCAATGTCGGCAATTTTGTAAATTGGATTCAGTATTGTAAAAAGCTCTGGAATTCGGACTACTTCTTCATTGCTTGCCAGATTTCCCGCCTCCCCCAAAGTCAATTTGACGGACCTGTCCGCATCAAAATAGATCCGGTAAGTACTTCCCGGCTGTGACAAAAAGCGGAGAATGTTGGAACTCGTCTTTACCGCGTTTTCCTGCGCGAGAGAAATCTCCGAGATACGGAGAGGCTGGCTGAACCTGAACGCAACATGCCACTCGTCTGAAACGGTCCTCGGAAAATCTATCACGCGGCCGCCCACTCTGCTGTTCGCAACCACGATTTTTTGCGCGCCCGTTTCCATACGAGCTCTGATTTCTACAAAATTCGGCATCGCCACATGGTCATCAAGCAAAAAATTAAGCGACGAAGAAACTATCGGTTTTTGGCTCCGCAGTACAATTTCGGCAACACCAACATCGCCTCCTGTCAGATTGAATTCCGCGTAAGTCCTTGTATTTTCATCGGTCATTCGGGAGGCCATGAGCTGCGAAATATTCGCCGCAGCGGATACGGGTATTTTGTTGCTGAATATTTCCCTCCTGAAATAATATGGGACCGGTGAATTACCGGAGATATCAACGACCGCGAAATCAAACCGCTCCAAATATTCTCCGAAAGATATTTCAATGACAGATGGAACCGTCTGCGTAATGCGCAATTCTTTATATTTCCGGAATGCGCTCAAAATATCATCCGTGGCTTCCGCCGCAAAAGCCGGTGATACGCAGAAAAGACCGATAGCCGCGGCGGAGAAAAAAAGATAAATTATTCTTTTCATGATTTTATATCGTAAAATTATCCGGATTGTCCTGTTTGGCTTCATTTTGAATTTCTTTTTGAACTTCTTTTTTTCTGCCCAAAAAAGCCGTGCTTACCAATAAAGTTCCGATTATAAAGAAGGTAATTATCCTTCCCGTAAGCTCCATGTTCCAAACTTCAACAAGTATCATGCGCCCTACCACAAAACCGAGAAGTATTCCTCCGTAAAATCTCAAAGTCCGCCATTCTTGCTTCATTCCGAAGAAATAAGCGATCAGCCCGATCAATGTATAGATGACGAGCGATATCATCGTCGCAAAATCATAGTTTTTTATCAATGCGGCGTGAAGTGAGAGCCACAAAAGAACATAAGCGTAGACCGAGCCCAGAATCAAAAGCGCCGAGCTAAATTGCAATTCTTCTGTTTCCGCCGGGTCCTTGATGCGAAAGAAGAAAAAATATCCGAGACCGGTAAGCACTGATGCTAAAATAAGCAGGACAAAAAAATCATCGTTAATAGCACTTGTCATCCATGCTCTTGAGGTCATGCTTCCGAAAGCAAGCAGCATCGGACCTACAAGCAAAATGCTCATCCGGAGCGCGATGCGGATATCGCGCAATAAATAATAAACCAGCAAAGATATGACCCCGCACTCCAGAGTGTAAGCAATGGTCAGTGTGGCTCCTTCCAGCTCGGCGGCGGTTGCCGCCGCAAGCATCGCGACACCTATTCCCACATAGGTATAAAACGGCTCTCTCCGCTTCGTAATTTTAAATATCAAAAATGCTCCGACAGAAAATACAACCATCCACGCGGCGATGATCAGGCTTTTCCATTCGTCCTGCGCCGAACTCATTATCCAGACAAGCAAAAATAATCCGTTTCCTGCGGCCGCAACCAGGTCAGGAACAATATCTTTGCCTTTCAATTTAAGCAGGCCCGCGGTATTTGTAAGAAAAAAGATCGCGGCAAACGCGTACGCGAAGAGAAGCAAAACTCCTTTATCCGCGCCAGTTATGCCAAAGAGGTGCGGAGCACTGTAAATAGAAATTAAAATAAGCGCCGCGGCCGTAAGCTCGCGCTGTCCTGTGATAGAAACTATCCAGATAGCCCCCAAAATTACCACCAAAAGATAAGAAAATAATCCGATGTAATCGGTCGCCGGAGAATTTGTGAGCAATGGCGCCACACCGGCAAGGATCAAGCTCGCGAGAGACAAAGACTTGCTGTTGTATTTTACGCTGGCGAAAGCGACGAACGCCGTGCTCAAAAACATTATGCCGAGCGCGGATAACGGCGTAAAAAAACTATAAATTTCCCGCGCCGCGAATATCGTCAATAAAATAGTGGTTGAACCCAAAACCAGAAACACCCCACCCTGATGGAGAAATTTTTGGATACGCCACAAACCGAGTATCAGAATCAGCGATCCCGCGACGATGCCGAGCATTATCCTCCCCATCGGGCCTATCCAGTTATTGAGGAACGCATATGTCGCAAACCAGCCGAAACCGATGAGCAACAAAAGCGCTCCCAGCTTCATCAGCCAATCTTCTTTAATCCAAGTTACAAATTTTTGCGACAAACCTTCTACCGAAACCTTCGTTTGTAAAAGAGAGGCGGGTTTTTGTACCTCGCCCGGAACGGGCGGAGAAACAAAAGAAGGTGCCTGAGACGAAGCCTTAATTTGTGTGCCGCCCTCAAGCCTTTTTATCCTCCCGTTTAAGCTGCTGACCCAAAACAGAAGCCCTAAAACACCTAAAAATGTTAAAAATTCCATATAACCTCATAATATCATGAAGCGCTCGTAATTAAACGCCTTAAAGTTTGGCTTGGATTTTTGTGTATAGCAGTATAGAATCTATCTATGAAAACTTTTGCCTTTATAGACGCCTCAAATCTCTTCTATGGCGGGGAAAAAAGTTTGGGCTGGAAAATAGATTATGCAAAACTTTCGAATTATCTAAAAGAAAAATATGAAGTAGAGGCTATTTTTTATTTCGGTGGAATAGAAATCCGTAGTTTTAAATATAATTACCAAACAAATGGAACTGTGCCCTTAAAGGAAGTAGAAAAATATCTTCTTGAGATATTAAAAAATGAAGGTGAGAAACTTAACGAAGCACAGCTTTTACTGATTGGGAGGCACCTGCAACGTTTAAGATTTTATCTTAAATTAGATAAATTTGGCTATAAACTTTTTCTTAAGCCGGTAAAATTATATGAGCAAGAAGACGGAACTACTAAAAGAAAGGCAAATTGCGATGTGGAAATGGCATTTTATCTTATGAAAGAAAAAGAGAATTTTGATAGAGTTATTGTTTTATCAGGCGATGGAGATTTTTTGCCAGTATTAAAGCATCTTCGAGAAATAGGAAAAGCGGTCATTATACTTGGAAGAGGTGAACGAACAGCCAAAGAAATCAAACAATTTGCGGGAGATAATTTCCGTGATTTTGAGTACCTCAAAGAGCGTTTAAAAATGGGCTAAAAACGAAAGGCACCCATATAGGATGCCTTCCACGTTTAGTAATTGCATTATATCAGCAAAAGCCATTAAAAGTCAATGAGGCTGTGTATAGCTCTACGAAAGATTTCCAAACGAGATAATGTATGCCAAAAAAATGAATATTGAGCTCACAACAATAACTCCAAAATAACCAGCGATATCATTAGGAGTGTTGTTTTTTCGGAGAAGTAAATAATAAACTATCAGCGGTAAAAATAAAAAACACGCAAATAAAACCGCAAATAAAACTATCCCTTGATGTAAACCTATGGTGCCGAAAGGTACGACCATCCACAGCAAAAAGATAATTGCAGAAACAAGAAATGAAATCGCCGCCCCGCCTAAAAAACTCTTTATCATTCTTTAATAATAACAAAAATACTATTTCCATCAATGGCTAGCTTGTGGCTTTTATTTCTCCAAATCAATAACCTCATCAATACGAATTTGCCTGACGAATTCGGGAACGTGCGAAACGAGTATCATCGCGCCCTGATATTTGTCGAGCGCCTGGGCAATGATGGGAATATGTCTGAAATTAATATGATTCGTCGGTTCATCAAGTAATAAAAGCCCGGGTCTTTCAAATATCAGCTTTGCGAAAGCAACAAGTCCCTTCTGCCCTTCGGAAAGATTGCCTATCTTCGTGCGGATAACTTCGTTATTCAAAAGAAAACCGGCAGCGACCGAGCGCATCCGCTCCTCGTTTTTTTCTTCCATAGAAACAAGAAGTGATTCGTGAACCGTCTCTTTAAAATTGAGCGTTGAAAAATCCTGCCGGTAGTAGCCGATCTTTACGCCCTCCGAAACCTTAGCTCCTTTTGCCGTGCCATTCGCGATTGATTCGAGCAAAGTGCTTTTGCCAATGCCATTCGGGCCTTTAAGCAACAAATGCTGGCCTCGCCACAAAGAAACATTCACTTTTTTGAAAACCAGCTTTCCCGCTTTTCCCATCACGGAAAAAGAAGTAATCGCAAGCGCCTCTCCCCGGACATTTTCGTCCGCAGATATTACAAACGGCCGGATGGCTTTATCTTCTTTTCTTACTTCAACGATCTTTTCTTCCAATGCCTCTACTTTTTCCCGCATGCGCTTGGCCACCACGCGCATCTGCCCGCTTTTGTGACCGAACACATTCGCCTTATCCTTTTTCTCCTGTATCTCCTTTTGCAGCTGGGCGTTCCTGCGGTTCTCACGCTCTATCCGCGCCGAGATCTCTTTTACTACATCAAAATAATTGCCCGAATATTGCTCTATCTTTTTTGTGTGTGCGTCCAAATACAAAACGCCGTCGGTGAATGCGTTCAAAAAGTCCGCGTCGTGCGAAATCACTATCACGGTTTTTTTATAATCAATTAAAAATTGAGTAAGGTGCGATATCCCGGCTTTGTCCAAATTATTCGTCGGTTCATCGAGCAAAAGCAGATCGGGGTCCTGAATGAGCGCGGATGCGAGCAAAAGCCTCGCCTGCTGTCCCCCGGAAAAAGACTTTATCAATTTTTCTTTTAGCACATGCAAGTTAACGGCTTCAAGTGCCGCGTCTATCTTCGGATCAATGGCGTACACTTTCTCTGGAAAGCATTTCGCAAAAAATTCCCGCACCGTAAGCGGAAGCTCCTGCTGTAAAATTACCTGCCTGGAATGCGCTATTGTTAGTTCCTTATGAATATTTGCCTGTCCAAAAGTCGGTTTGATATCTTTGGTAAAAAGCGAAAAGAGTGTGGATTTCCCGGCGCCGTTCTGGCCCATAACCGTGGTTTTTGAACCTAGACGCAACGAAAAATTAACCTCATCAAAAATGGGCTTATTGTATCCGTATTCAAATGATACGTTGTCGAATGAAATTATGGTTTCCTGTTTTTGCATAAAAATTGCTTTATAAAGAAAAACCCCCGCCTGCCTCCGCCGGTTGGCGGATGGCGGACGGGGCTTCTCTTCCTCGCAACGCTTATACGCGCTGAACGTTGACCGCGGCCGGGCCTTTTTCGCCCTGGGTCACTTCAAAAGTGACTTTGTCGCCGACTTTGAGCTCATCATAGGTCACGCCTTTCAATTCTTTCGAATGAAAGAAAAGATCTTTCACCTCGCCTTCGCGGGCAATAAATCCAAATCCTTTCGGCGTAAGAGTCTTGATCGTTCCTTCTGACATGTGGTTTGTTTTTAAAATTACTTTTTGCTAAGAAACTCGACTTATTTCTACTGCTAAACAGTTTGTCTAGCGTAGCACGGTCAAATAATAAAAGCAAGTCCGATTATGTTGTGCCTCCTTTGCAGGCGCGGATAAAATTTTTGTGTATTGAAGCAATTTCATCTTTCCCTAATTTTTCAAACACAAGATATGCTTCTTCAGACATCGCGCGGAATAATTCATCCTCCTCCAATACTTCCGGGTGCACCCGGAACGCGCGCGGATTCCAGCCGAGGAGATGCAGGCCTGACAACCTGCGGACGCGGGAGAGCGCCACATATCCCTGCCCATATTCAAAGACATCATGTAGGTCCATTACGGCTTCATCCAAGCTCATGCCTTGGCTTTTATGCACGGTTATCGCCCAGGCTAATCGCAAAGGTATCTGCGTGATCCGAGCAAGAATCCTTCCTCCTTCTTCCATTGTCCAATCCTCAACGCCGACTTCAATTCTTCTGCCGCTCCTCGTAATTACGATCGGCTCATTAGAATATCCGCTAAAACTTTCGACTCTTCCTAATGTGCCATTCACAAATCCTTCTTTCGGATTATTTTTTGTGAACATTACCGCCGTACCCACTTTCAATCGCAATGTTTCCGGCGAAAGACATCCGCGCTTCAACGCCATAACCATTGATTGATGCCCGCGGGAACTCATTTCAAAAATTTCTTCTTTCCCCGGAAGTTTCCTCAATATTTCATCGTTCGTGCGATCGACATCGGCATTATGAGAAAATAATTTTGGCACGTCTTTTGGCGCCTCGTTCGCGGCAATCTTCCTCTTTTCAATATGCCGCAAATGGCCTTCATTAAAAATATTTTTACGTATCGCCGAAAGAACACCGAGAAAGTCGGCGTCATCTTGCCGATATTGTTGGGTTAAATAGCAAATGAACGGATTTATCTTTTTCCACACGAAAGAAGAATATGCAAACCGAGGAGCATCTTTGACAAATATTTCTTCTTGTCCGCTTTCGTCTTTTATTTTTTTAACAACCGGCGGCAGTTGGAAAAAATCGCCGACCAAAACAATTTGAATTCCTCCGAACGGCTCCATGCTCTGCTTTATCTCGCGGCAAACCGCGTCAATCATCGAAAAAGTTTCCGGCAAAAGCATGGATATCTCATCAATTATCAAAACTTTCGCGCGCCCCACCCGCCTTACAATATGTTTCGTTGAAGCGATCCTGTCCAAATCATATTTATCCAGTTTATTTTTTATTCCTATCCCGCTCCAGGAATGGATCGTCATCCCGCGAATATGGGTCGCCGCAATGCCGGTTGAGGCGGTTATCGCGGGCTCAATTCCCTGTCCGCGCAAATAAGATACGTATTCGTTAATGGTATGCGTTTTGCCCGACCCGGGCTCGCCGGTCAAAAAAACATTCGCCCCGGTCTTTAATATTGACAATGCTTCAGCCTGGGTCATAATTTTTAAATCTTAACACAACGACGCAGCAAATGAAAAACTGCATTTTAGACAGGACATTCTAACATTCTGCAAAATATTAGAATGTTTTCATGAATTTGAGAAACGAGTTTCCATAAGGCGAGAGCGAGTGCATTACTTTCCTTCCCCGGTATTTTTTATTAAGAAGTCCTGCGTGAACCAGGGATCTCGTGTGCTGGGAAATAGTCTTGAAATTTCCGCCGAGCTTATCGGCGATCTCTTCAAGCGTGATACCGTCATCGTTCGCCACAGCGGCTAAAATCGCTATCCTCCAATGATTTGCCGCACCCTTGAAATATCTCTCTAATTGCTTTGGTGTTTTCATATTAGCTATCATACACTATAATTCCACAACATTCCAACATTCTGCAGAATATTAGAATGTTGTGGGGAAAAACTGCCGTGGTTACGGCAACGGCTTATATGTGCTTATGCAATTTATTGAGCGTTTGCCGCGGATTCTCCAGCGCTTCTTTTGCTTCTTTTTTCGGCAAAAATTCATATTTTAGCCCGCAAGTATCGCAATGAAGTCCGGCACTTGCCTTGACCATTTGTTTTCTTCCACCGGGTCCGATGATCATCGGCCCATGCCTTGCGTCAAAACGCTCTACTGTTTTTTGTACTATCTCCCCTCCGCACACCATGCAGTTTCCGTCTGTTTTTCTTGTCATCTTTCATCCTTAAATAAATCTACGCACAATCCTAGCATGTGCCTTAAAAATAACAATATTCACCTATTCTCTCCTTAAATATAAAACTACGGACTGGCAGACGCACACATTGGAGATAACAACATACTAACATACTTGAGAATGTTAGTATGTGTTTAGAATGCTGGAAATAACTTATTTATTCAATTTTTGCGGATTTCGCCAAATTATGCTCCATGCAAAGTAGAAGTTGAATGAAGTCGGACTTCGATTGATTTAAGAGCGCACTTACCAAAAACTTTTTTTACCAACCAAAATATCATTTAAAATCTTTGGTGTAAATTCCAATCTCTTTTTTCGCAAAATATTTTTGTCCGCTTGCGCCATATCCGCTAAAGAAACCGTATCCGCCCCAACAAGTTCGTAGTGGTCACCGACTTTTCCGACTCTTCCAAAAAATACGCTACCTACCTTAAGCCCGAAAGTAGCGTTGTATTCAAACAAAACCAATTCTTTGTCTGTTTGCAAATCTTTTACTTTAATGCTTTTTCCAAGATCTATGGCTAACACTTCCAAAATAGCGTACTTACTGTCGAGCAGATCCTTATATAAATCCATTAAAGAATTTTCAAGTTTAAACGGATTGCATGCTACAAAATCTTCAATAGGCGTATGGCCATTATTTAAAATAAAATCATATAAAAACCACTCGTTAAACAACCCCTCGCTTTGCTTGACCATCCCAACTTTGTCCTGATTATCTATGCTATTTGTATTGAAAAATTTCATAAAAGCCCTTTTAACTTCTTCGCTAAACCGCGGAGAAGTAAAATAATATTCATATACTTTCCTAATGGAATTTCTCGGGAGCATATTTAATATTTCATTTTATACGCCTCCGAACCCGCGCTCGTATTCCTTAAGCCGCTGTTTCGGGTTTTCAAATTCCACTTCATCCGGATTGAATGCCGATGGATCAAATTCGGACGGATCATCAATACACAGCCACTCGAGCATTTCTCCGTGTTCCGGATGTTTTGGATTTTGTACGATTTTTTTTAAATCTTCGTACCCCCATATGCTTCCGCAATCCTCCGGCGGACAAGCGTTTTTACCGGCAACACATTTTGGATAAACGATTTTCTGATCCCGTGGCAACAGCCGCTCAAATAAAACAGTATGGTCCCAATTATCGCCGAAGTCGTAGCAATAAACACATTGTCTTATTCTTGTGCTAAAATAATCGGCAACGCGCTCCTTACGCTCATCCAGCGACTTGCCACGATAAGAATCATCCTCTTCCGGATCGGGAATTTGAATTGTGATCATAGTTTTATTTCTTTTTTCGCCGATATAAAATGCGTGCAAATGGCTATCTGTCCAGCCCATGGCGTTCTGTATGGCACAGTGCAGGTCAAAAAAAGTATAATCGGCCGGCACAATAATACGCCGCCATATGCTTGGCTTACTGTCGTTAAGCGTTATCTTAAATTGAAAACCGCCGAAACCTTCCGAGGTATTTCTTTTTTTCATACATCTAGAATACGCCTTATATCAACATGGTCAATATACCAACATACTTGAGAATGTTGGGGTGTGTTTGGAATGCTGGAAATAACTTATTTATTCAATTTTCGCCGATTTCGCCAAATTATGCTCCATGCAAAGCAGACGAACGTTTTTTGAAGTAAGACTTGTCCCGCCTTTTGAAAACGGTAGTTCGTGGTCAAAATGGAGATTTTTTGTTGAACCACATTTGACGCATTTTCCATGATCTCTTTTCCAAACCTCCATTTTAACTTCGGACTGAATAAGTCTTGTGTGTTTTAAATCAATTTTTGCTTTTGAATCTGTGTTTTGCTCGGCAGACAGCGATAAAATAAAAACAAAAACATTTCTTTTGCCGTCGAGCTCTATTTTATAATCAACTAAATCGAAAAAACCCTTAAGTGACCAAACTCCGGGAAGAATTTTTTCATAAACCTTAACCAATTCAGCTCCCTCTTCGTGCCGTTTGAATTTATCTACAGCCAAAGCAAAATGGCCATTTTGTGTAAATGTTCCATTGATAGTAGCCCTAGGTTGATCGAGATATTTAGGATTAATAATGTAGCGAGTTCTCGGTTGATCATGGCCTTCATATTCAACAGTTATGCCGTCTGACAGTATTTTATCTCTGTATGGAGCATTAGAACGTTGAGACATTAAAATTACAGAATATTTTGGGTTTAGTCTAAAATTCATCCCGCGCTGAAGCGTTTGAACGTTTTCCGCCTCACACATTTCGCGATAGCTTAAAACATCATCTCGAATTTGATTCATTAATATAACGATTGCACAAATCCCTTCATTTTTCAACAAAAAAAACTCCGATACTGGGTCGCGAACGTTTTTGATCGAAAATTTGGATTTATAGGTCAGCAGTTTTTTAATTTTCCGGTTGGGAAAATTTTTTGCCGTACGCGTCGATATCGTCGAGCATCTTTTTATCCTCAAAGTAGAGGGTCTTACCTTTCTTGCCGCCAATGTCTTTTTCCTTGATCATCCGGTAGCCGATTATTTTGCCGCTCGCGTCGCGTTTCGGATCGCCTTCAAGCTCGCCATTTTGCACCATCTTTTCATATAGCCGGTAAGTACCGATATCCTCGGGCATCATTGCGGCGTCCTCCGTCTCCGACAATACTTTATCCGTATTCCTCGGATCCTTTTCCAACTCAAAATTTTGATTTTCCTTTGGCATGGTTTATTTAAGAAACTTTATTTTTTAATTTCCACGATTTCCGAGCGATGAGAATGAGGGAGATGAAAAGAAAGAGGCCGCTAAAAAACCAAGTAGCGGCTTCGGCGTCAAAATTGTTGCTGACGCCCCAACTGCCTCCGCCCGGCGAAAGGGCTGAAAAGAAAATAAATATGAGCGCCAACGAAATATATATTCTTGCAAATTTAAACCAAGCGCGAAAAACTTCTTCGCGGAGGAAAATACATATAAGAGAGCAAAATGCTAGAAGTAACGGAAAAAACAATAACGGCAAAATAATTGCTTCAGCAATTTCATAATAAAAACCAAAATCATTATAGATATTACTTAAATAGGCCACAACCACACCAATAATAAATAGAAGTATGGAAACTCCTGTTAATTTTTTTGCGGTAAATTTATTCTCAAAATAATTTCTAGTGAATATAAAAAACACTAATCCTATGATGAGGATTGACAAAGGAGTATAAATTAAAAAATTACCAATTTCATCAAAATCATTTTGGCGCATAGATAAACCAAAGTTATCATAATATTGAGCAATCGTTGGTAAAACTGCCCCCAACAATATCAAAACTGCCAAAATTACAATCGTTTTTCTTATGTGTCTAGTTAATTGCATACTTTATTCTACCACACTATCCCTTAGTTTCTCCACAATCTCAATTAATTCCGCCGCCTCTTCGTGAGTCAAGACTTTCCTCTTTTCCAACTTCTCAATCTCTTTTATCAGCCGATCAAAAGCTTTGCCGATTTTCTGTTTTTTCCGATATTCGTTCTTATATTCTTTTTCCAAAACTTTTTCCAGCTTCTCAATTTTCTTGATCAATTTTTCTTCTTTTTTCTTCGGCAATTCAAGGGTTTTTATGATGCCTTTCAAAATCGCGATTAGTTCCTCTGGAGTAACGCCCTCGCCAGAAGAAACAGTCGTGTCTATCGTTCCGTCGCCGTCCACATCCATCTGAAGCTGGGGCGGATCATTAAGATTTTGTATTTCCATGGTTAAAATGGAACCAGCCGCAACCGGAATATCTTTGAAAGTAGTGCTTGCTACAATCTCGTCGCCTAAAGTTTCACTGATATCGAATGTGAAAGTTCCTAAATCAGTACCAATCAGTTTTATCGTGGTCGAGGCCGAAGCATCTGATCCGGTATATTTTACCTCTCCATACTCCCAATAATATGAATTGGGCAATTTGGCTTCGTAGGCTCGCAAATCGGAATCTGGTAATGGGTTCGGGATAAGGCCAGTGTGATTGCCTTCACTATCATAAATATGGATATCGACAGGAGAATGGATTGTATAATCGAGTGAAAGAAGATTCCCAGTTATTGCTGGGATATTTTCAGTAATATACGCCGTAAGAGTTTTGTCTCCTTGAATAAGGTTTTTAATAAAATCTCTCAAAGGATCAATTTCTAAAATACTTGCGTGATCACGATTTTTCCTTAAATGAAATAACGTTCGGTTATATTCTGAAATATCAACATAATACCTCTCTACATTCTCCGCCGTATCCATCGCAACCGCGCTTGGTAAAACCACAGTCCCGTCGCCGACATGGGTTTTTGTTATATCCCTATCCAAAGTGCTTAGCGATGAGCAAGTCAAATAACCGCAAAAATATTCTATACCGCTTAGCGTTTTTATTCCCCACCCTGCTATCTGTATTACCTTCATGCCGGCCGGCGGCACCCAATTATCGATAGTATTGTGTGTGCCGGCAGACTTGGACAAAAGAGCGGGCTTTAAAACATTCGGAGATTCTTCGTCATCTGATGCCGGTTCGCCGCGGCCCGCCCCTGTCTGCGGATCGCCGAGAAGAAAATTTGTAAGCTCATTCACGGAATCAATCGTGTTTCCATAAAGAGCGGGAAAATTATAGATGTCCGCAACTGAACTATCAAACTTGATAGTTGGACTTTGGACCAAATCGAAATATTTTTCCGACGGAAGAAGATTGTACGCGCTTTGCATATTCTCGGCGAGTTCCCGCGCCCGCTCTTCATCCACGATCATCCCCCAATCGGTTACGCCAACAGCCGCTCCGAACTGCTGTTCATCTCCGTGCAGTAGTCCTTCAATCGCGCCCGGAGTTCCAATTTGCGGAGCCGCAACCATAATAATCTTATCTATTTTGTCTAAAAGAACGCGGTAAGGATGATCCTCGTCTTCAAGCTGATTCAAAAGATATTTCGCTAGCAATCCGCCGTTTGAATGAGTAATAATGGTTACTTCCCCCGTATCAGAATTTTCCGCGAGGCGAGCGAGTTCCTGAAAAATCAAAGGCGTTGTAGTTGCTTCAAGATATGTAAGATTGTCTCGGCCATCCGTCTCGCCTATTTTTTTACCACTCGCTAAAATCTTGTCGAAATCAAGCCGCCAATCGTATGGAATCAATTTCCATTCTTTGATTATTCCCTGGCCGACCAAATCTTCGTCCATGAAGTTGATAAATTTTTTGTAAACATTATAGCCGTTTATTATTCTCGGCGCTTCATCAATGATATCCCTTGTGTAAATATCCGTGTCTATGCTTTCTCCGGAAGGAAAAAGATACAGCTCTTCCACGTCTTGATTTCGCGTCGGTTCCCAAACTTGATCTTCTCCGGGACGATACAACCTGCTCGCTTCCAGGCCGGGCAAGAAGAGGACGCTTGAACAACATTCTTCGAATTCCGGTGGCGAGAGGGTTTTTGTCGGGTCGTATCCGAGCCACGGGTCGAAATCAACTTGGTTGGAAACTCTGTTTCCAAGTCCGGAGAGGTTGAGAATAGGGTGATAAGGACCGGATTGGTTGCCCCACCAGTTGTTCTCGGCGCGCGCAAGGTTCGGTCCGGAATTATTTATCCCGTAACTTTGATTGTCGTGCAAACTCGAATTTGAGACATTTACCTCGCCGTCAAAGCTCCTGATACCAGCCTCGCTATGCCTCGCGATCTCGGAATCCGCCACATTGAGCGCGCCTTCCCGGTGTATGATGCCGTAAATACTATTGTCCGTGAGTTCCGTTTCAGAAAGAGAAAGCGAATCGGCGAAGCTCGCGATGCCCGCATAGGTGTGGTTCCAGTAAAAACGGCTGCCGGCGTATCTGATGACCGCGTTGGAAAATTCACCGGTTGAGCCGGTGTTTAAGAAAAAGATATGCACCCAGTCGCCGGCTTTCGGAGAGGTAGCGGAACCATCGCCGTTCGTATCGCCCCCAACGGTGTCGTCGGCGATGGAGGTAAAATAGATTTTCTCGTCCGCGGTGCCTTGCGCCAAAAGCCGGCCGATAACCATAAATTGATCGCTTACCGTCCGCATCTTCATTATGACGCCCGGCCCGACAGAAAGCGTTTTGCCCGCGGCAACGGTTATGTCGCTTAAAACATAAACGAGATCTTTGTTCCATGCCTGGTCGTTTGAAATTATGCTATAGATCTCAAAAGCGTCGTAGCCGTTGTTTGAAGCTGTGTTTCGCGAGTGGGCAAAATCAACCGCGCCAGAGATCCTCGCCGCTGACCGCAGATTATCGGTAAAAGAGTTTTCCGTAAGGTTAAGCACGCCTTTGTTGGCTTCGATTCCGGAGCCTATGTGATTGTGGAAATTGGAATTTGAAACAGAGGCATTGCCGCCCTGCAATAAAATACCGGAGCCTTGATCGTGAAAATCGGAGTTTGATACGTTCGCGGTGCCCGCAAGCATGCGCATGCCTGCGACGTTTTTATAAAATTCTGAATTTGAAACGGTAAGCGTACCGCCGCCGGCGTTGTAGAGCGCCGAGTTTGATTTGTACTGGCAATTGGAGCCTCCGGCGTAGCGGATTACCGCGTGGTCAAAATTTCCCGATGAGCCCGCGTCAAAAAACATGTGTATCCAGCTTGCCTCGCTCGGGATGGTTGCCGAGCCGTCGCCGTTAGTATCGCCACCAACAGTGTCGTCGGAGATGGAGGTAAAATAAATCGGTTTCTCCGCTGTGCCTATGGCGTTAATGGCGGCTCCTCCGGCAACGTAAAACTGCGCGCAATTGTAGCCGAATTTAACGACGACTCCGGGTTCGATGGTCAGGGTTGCCCCAGCTGTAATTGCATGGGAGTCGCCAACAACATACGGACTCCCTGCCTCGGTCCAAGTTGTGTTCCCTGTGATGTTGGCAGTAACGGTGGTAGCGCCGTGCGCCGGGGCGGCTAAAACAAAAAAACCGAAGAGGAATATTTTAAATAGGCGCAAGGTCATGAAAAATCCGTAGCAACAGGACGGTTTTCGGTCAACCGTTTACTTTTTGCGGAAAATCGGTGTAGTTTTTGTTTATTTACTTCAAAGCGCCATAATGCAAAAATACATTCATGGCAACTTTAGCGGAAAACAGAAAAGTCAGGTTCGATTTCGAGATGCTCGAAAACTACGAGGCGGGCATCGAGCTTTTGGGTTTGGAAGTAAAATCGATCAAAGCCCACAGGATGTCCTTGGATGGCTCTTATGTGTTCCCGATGCGCGGAGAATTTTGGCTGGTCGGAGCGAACATCGCGCCATACCAGCCAAACAACACGCCAAAGGATTACAACCAGATGAGGGAAAGAAAATTGCTATTGAATAAAAAAGAGATAAATTATTTATTGGGAAAAGTCGCTCAGCGCGGGTTGACAATACTGCCTGTTCGGGTGTATACTAAAGGTACAATCGTGAAGCTCGAAATAGCCGTTGCGCGGAAATTCAAAAAACACGACAAGCGCGAAAGGATTAAGGAGCGGGAGGACGCTAGAAAGATCGAGAGAACTTTGAAAGAAATTTGATAAAAAAACCGAAAATAACGCTTTACGAGGGCGAATATTTTTCGAGACCTTGCGAGCTCGACGGAGCGAGCACGAGGAATTTTCTAGCAAGAAAATATCCGTGTCTTGAAAAATGTTGCGCTGAGTAAAGGGTTTCGGTTTTGCTAATAATGGGAGTGATCGGCCTCGAGGACTTGTACGCGGCCACGCGCTCAGGCAGAGTATGCAAGGTTTGCTCTTAAATCTTTCTTTGCAACTGATAAGTGCAAACTTATTCAACCGAGTTGTTCAGGCTTTTCGCCCGATGCAACTCGCAACTTCCTACGCTTAACGCATAGGACATCCGAACATTTGATTCTCGCTGGAATGTAAGGGTGTAATATTAGCGAGGCGATGTTTTGTAAGCCCGACTTAACATTCGAATATGGGCAAAAGTCCAAGTCCACGCCAGTAGGCGGGACGAGGCAACTAAGCCTGTCAACCGCCGGCCTCAAACATATCCGACCCGGGTTCGATTCCCGGCACTTCCACTAGCTGGGACTTGGGAGCGTCATTTAGCTCAAAAACCCTTAAGGGCAAAGCTAAAATGGCGGTTTCAAATCCTTTTTCCCTGTCATAGACCAATTTTTCGGCAAAGACTAGTTTCAACACTAATCTTTTGTCGTTAATATCGCCTCTATCCCATTTAAAATAAGGGTTTTTTAGCATTTCAAATACTTTATCTAAAGCGGTTTCAAAATCTATCTTTGGAATAGCGGCACTAACAAGCCTTTCTTGTAATAGTTCTTGTTTATTGGTTAATTCCGTGAGCCTACTTTCATAAGTAGTAACAATTTTATCATTTTGGGTTTTTGTAATTCTTCCTAAAATATTGTCTTGTTCTATTTTGTTGAGCTCCAGCTCGGCTTCGAGTTGCTTATGAGTTTCAGATAACTCGCTTATCTTTTTATTCCAAACATCTAAGAATATTGTTTTAGTGAGCCGTAATACTTGTGAGCTGGGTTTAATTTTTTTTAAAATTTCTTCAAAACGAGTTTCGATTAGAATTTTCTTAATACTTCTGTTGCGTTCACTACAAACGATTGTATTGCAGCGATAATAAGGAAATTTTCCATTTCTACCTTTGCTCCAGCTTGCGGTAAGTGGCCTATGACATGCCACACAGTCAATGAAACCCCTTAATGGGAAATCGTTGCGTATATCTTTTCTCGCCTTAAACCTGACTTTCCCATTCAAACGATCTTGTATTTTTTCAAAAGTTTCTAGAGATATTAAAGCTATATGGTGTCCTTTTCTCCGAGATACATCCCATTCCGGACGCTCAATATATCCAGCATAAGCAACTCGTTCAAGCATACTCCGAACGGCATTTAAACTCGGCACGCATTTCTTGCCGTGTTTTATAGAATAATAATTTTTCTTTTTTAAAAAGTTTAATACTTCGATTTGTTCTTGGAATCTTCCACTCGCATATCCTTCTAGGGCTTTCCGAACGATAGCAGCCTGTGGCTCAATTGGCGTTAATAATTTCCCATGTGTTGGGTCTTTAGTCATTTGATAGCCCGGAGGGGCATAATTTACCCAATAACCCCTTTCTAGGCGTGCTTTCTGCTTCTGAATGACCTGCGAGCGATTTTGTAGCCTTTCAAGCTCTCCGGCTGCAGCCATGACTATTTCAGCAAATCTTCCGGCTGGCGATTCATCGAAATTAAAATTCAGACACTCAGGCTTAAGATTCAACGCTTTAAATGTGCTTCTTAATTTCAAGTGAAATTCTGTGTCTCTAGCAAATCTCTTTAAGTCATCAAAAATAACAATATATCCAGCAATAAGATTTTTTTCAGCATAATGCAAAAGATCTACCATTGCTGGACGCTTCAAAAAATCACCGCCACCCGAAAAACTATCCCTAAAGACCTTCTCAATTTTATAGCCCTTTTGATTGGCATATGCGGTGCACCTATGCTCTTGGCTTTCTAGTCCGTGTCCCTCGGTCTTTTGCTGCACCGAAGATACTCTGCAATAAATCAAAGCTTTTTGCATATTATTTGGTTTTAGCTTTGTTAAGCATTGCATTAAATTCTTTTTTGCCAATTCTAAATTCTTTACCAAACTTATATGCCTTTAATTTTCCTGCTTTGATATACCGGTAAATGGTCATAATATTTACCCTTAACGTATTGGCTAGCTCTTGTGCCGTGTAAAATTGTTTCTTGTTCATAAAGTTTATACACCAAACAATCCGCTAATCATTGAGACAACCAATGCGGTGATAGCAGCAACTATTATAGTTCTTACGTCTCCCTTAATTGAAAACCAGAAGCGTTTATATATCGGAGCAAAAACCATGTGTCCCTTCTCGGTCAACCTATAAAATGTCACTTCTATTTGAGTTGCTTTAATTCTTCGAGTAACTTCTTCAATATAACCAGATACTATAAGAGAATGTGTTATCCTAGTATCTCTATTCGGAATGCAGTTCATAATATCGGACTGTGAAAGTAAC
>Ga0155185_110_pt1 | contig 42433 bp, 46 predicted proteins | sample RifCSPhighO2_02_FD_106153 | JGI IMG/M metagenome (GOLD analysis project Ga0155185, IMG submission 106153) | Candidatus Giovannonibacteria bacterium RIFCSPHIGHO2_02_43_13
ATTTGGCCCACTAATGTTTAAAGAGCCGTATTATTTAAAATGTCGGACTGCCGGGAATCGGACCCGGGCCACACCCACCCCAAGGGTGCGAACTACCATTATTCTACAGTCCGTCTTAATTTGCATTATTATGAGTTCATGATATTATACTCCTTAGAATAAATAAACAGGAGGATCGAATGAAAAAATTGGCCGTTTTAGGTACAATGTTCGCTTTTGTGTTTGTTTTAGGAGCTTGTGCTGGAGGACCGCTCACGACCCGTGAAAAGGGTTTGGGAATCGGCGCTCTTGGCGGAGCGGCCGTCGGCGGGATCATCGGAAGTACTGTCGGGCATCCTGGCGCGGGAGCCGTGATCGGCGGAGTTTTGGGAGCCGGAGCCGGCGGATTGATCGGCGACCAGCTGCAAGGACAGGAAAATCGGCAAGACGATCTCGATCGCCGAATTCAAGAACAGCAAAGAATTATCCACGAACAAAGACGAGAGCTTGAGCGCCTTGAATGTCTAAAAACACAAAAATTCAACCGAGAACTTTGTGGCTACTAAATAGGAGAAAATATGTTCATTAAAAAAATCGCAAGTTATTTAACGGCTCTTTCTCTTCTTTTAATTTTATCCGGCTGTTTTGCCGCCGTGATATCAGAACCATATCCGGTCGCAAGGCCACATCCTGTTTATAGACGCCATCCGCCGCCCAAACCCCCGCGCTGCGTCGGTTGGCGCTACGACAGATGGGGAAGGCTTTACTGTCGCTACTGGCGATAATAAATTCAACGCGTGCCCGGGAAAAATTCCCGGGTTTTGTTTTTATTTTACCTATTATTTCCCTCGACTAATGCTTTGTGTTGTATTCTTGAATTAGTCCGAACGCGATCGCGCCGCTGATAATTTTCCCAATTCATTATAAAATTTTCTTTAAGAGCAGCGGAGATAAAAGTGGTTTTAATTTTAATTTCTCTGCGTGTGATAAATATTTAAAACCCCTAATATGACCAAAACAATTTTTCGAACAGCAAATACAGCCGATGTTTTTAGTATAACATATTTTATGACGAGTAAAGTTCGGGATGTGTACCTAGAGTGATGAAAAACGCCGTATCCGAAGATATCGGCTCATAAATAGCGCGCAAGTCGCCTCCGATGTTGATGCTTCTATAACCAAGATATTGTCCGCTTAACGCGTGGTTATTCAGCAAAGGATGAAACGGGTTTTGCATAAACAATTCCATTCTCCGATCGCACCGGCCACGCTCTTCTTTTCGCAATTTTTTGTAGCGTTTTTTGAAGTTTTGATGAAGAGAAATTCTCATTGGTCGCGGAGATATTTTTTGGCCTCTGTCCATGTTTCAAAGATACCGGAAGTATTTTTTTTGCGCTTGTAATCAGAGCTTGCTTTTAGCAATAGTCTTGCTACTTCCGGCCTTAACTGCGGTTCAACGGAAAAACGCACCGCCTGATCGCGTATAAACTCTTTAAGATACGCATTTATGATGGAACTTAAAGGGAGCCCCAATGCTTCCGCTATTTTCTGGGCGTTTTCTTTGACCTCTTTATCGGCTTTAACATTGATAAGTGTCTTCATATAACCATTGTATACACAATAGATATTCCGGTCAAGCAGCCGATGTTTTTGTTTTACCTATTATTGTCCTAGACTAACGCTTTATGTCCCCACGAGGAATTCCTGCCCGCAATGCCAAAGCACCAGCCCGCAGAAGCTACGCATCAAGCGTTGCTGGCGGGTAGCTTTTGCAGGCGGGAAACCTCGATCCCAACCTTCACCGCGTAAAACGCCCACTTTTCTGTGCCCCCATCCCGAGTTGAACGGGAATTTCAAGCTTCGGAGGCCTGCGCTCTATCCATTGAGCTATGGGGGCGTATTTCTATGTGTGCCTGTCAGCCACCACGCTGGCCCCAAAAGAAAAAGGTTTGATGACTGCGTCGAAGCCATAGCCGCGGACCATGCCGACGACCGTGTCTATAAATTCCCGCGTCGGGCCGTTCTCGCCGACATCAATATGTATCTGATCGTCCCAGAAAAATTCATCTCCCAAGGTTTCTTTAAGACGTCCGCGGAGTTCCTGCGCCAGCGTTATCGAATGGATAGTTTCTTTATATATGCGGTCCCGCAAGTCGTGGCACTTTGTCATCTTTGACCTCGTCCAAAAATGAATTCCTCCGTTCCCCACGCGCCAAACAGTGACGGCGGTCACAAAGTTTGTTTCATCACGCGCCGCCGAATCTGTCCCTACGATTATTTTATACTTTCTTTTGGGTTTAGAATTTATAAATTCGTGAACGGAGCCAACGACCTCTTTTAGAGTCATCGCACTACCAACTATATTAAAAAATGTCGAGTTTTCCATTTAATCAAAATAAACTTGTCTGCGAATAAGCGTCCAAATTTGATTCCATCTTACCCCAGCTTACGGGAATAGCAACCCTCCCCGATGAATTTCTGGAATAAAAAAGCACATGCCCATTTTTTTTACCGTACTCCCAAAGAGCCTTGGTAAGTTCAACGTCTTTTAAACAATATTGTTTAATGTCATCTATCTTTCCTTCTTTATACCAGCGCAAAGCCTGCATACCATCGCCGGACTTACGAGTACCGAGCGATGTCTCGGAAAGATTATCCAAAGATATGCGAAAGCCAGCTCCTTTTTCCACGTCTTCCATCAAATCCAAAGTTTTCAAGTTTTTCAGACTCCATCCAATATAGGGCTGGAGCACCGGAATATCAAAATGATGAATGTTGAAGCCGACCACGCGGCGCGCGCCTTGTAACATTTTTTCGAATTGGGGAATCTCGTGTTCTTCAAAAGCATAATATTTGCCTGTCCCAAGAGGAGTCGAGGGATCTTCCGAAACATGCGCGCCGACTACGGAAATGCCAAGTTTGTCGAAATTGCTTTTCCCTCCTACCTCGTCGAAGGATTTTTTTGTTTCAATATCGAAAACAACATCGTATGAAGCCATAGATATATTTGTACCCTATTTATAAAGGGTAATCAACGGCCCAGGCACCAGGACCCAGGACGAGAAGAGCCAAAAGCGCCGCCAATATCAGAAAATCGAATTCCCTACTCATGCTTGGCGCCTCGGATTTCGCTACAAGCGGCTGGCCGTGCCGCACCCAAAAAATAATTACCAAAAATTCTATTGCTAATACTAATACGGTAAGTTGCGTAAAAAGCCCGATCAATATCAATATCCCGCCGAGAAATTCCGTGAGCGCCACAACCCATGCCCAAAATTTTCCTGGACGAAACTTCAGCAATTCCAGCCGCCCGGCAAATTGTGCCTTGTCATTTTTAAACTTCGACCATCCGTGCGCAAAAAGAATAACTCCAAGCGCCAAGCGCAAAATTAACGGCCCGTAAAATTGAAAATCAAATAATTGCGGAAATGTACTTAACATATTATTTTTTTGCTATAATACTATCCTTAATTTCTTTTAATTTTTTTTCTTTTTCTTTAGCGTGCCTTGCTTCGGTTGATATTTCCAGCTGTCTTCTTAATTTTCTGAAATATTTCGGCACTCTTCGTCCATCAACTATATTACCGTCTTTTTCGAACATTTCCTCTTGTTGTGGCGCTTCTTTCATGCTTATTATATTACAACATTAGAGCCAAACGCACTCTATTGACTTTTATTATTGATTGATATATAATATACACAATGAAAAACATACTAAAAATAAGCATAATTTTTGGCATATTAGCCATTTTGGCGCCTTTTAGCGTTAGCTATGCCGCCACGTCTTATTCATACACAGGCGGCAATTGCACTGCCGGATTATGTTACGACTGGATAGCGGATGACCAAATACCGCGCCCGACTCCATATCCGACACCCACATATTATCCCCCAAACTATTATTACGGAGTTCCTGTTGTAAATTTATCAGCCAGCAAAACTTCGATTAATTATGGCGAGATGGTCGGATTGTCCTGGACTACTTCAAATGCCAGCTCTTGTTATGGGTCAAATTCCTGGTCCGGAAACAAAAATCTTTCCGGTTCAGAATATGTATATCCGATAAACTCAAGTACCTATACCCTCACCTGCATTAATTCCTACGGTTCAAATTCAGCGAGCCGGACAATTTATATAAATCAGCCGGCCGCACCAGTACAAACTGGCCTTGGATCGGCTTGTTCAATTTCTCCATCTTCGCCGCGAATCGGAAATGCCGTCATATTCAGTGCCGTTGAAAGCGGCGGAACGGCTCCTTACTATTATTCATGGTCTGGAGATGTTTCCGGAACTTCAAAGTCCGTTTCAAAAACCTTTTCGGCTGTAGGCGAAAAAACAGTGACAGTAAAAATAACAGACGCGCTTGGCAAGACGGCAAACGGAACATGCAACATAAACGTTTTAGCAGCGGCTCCTCCGCCAACTGGCGGACCAACTCCAAAACCAACGCCTGCTGCCGGGCAAGTCCAGGGCGCGACAACCGTTTGCAAAACAGTAACCTTGTGCATTGATACAGAGGGAAAAATAACTCAACCTTCTCCGACGCCGACCCCGACAGCAGAACCGACCGGTGTTTCAAAAACAGAAAACGGCGGCAAATCATTTTTGGCATCAATTTTCAGCATAAACGGAGACACATGGACAAGAATAAAATCGCTTCTTAAGTGGTACTTGGCGATACTCGCGATAATTCTCTTCGTCGCGATCGCCTACTTCGTCATCAAGCGCCTTACCGGAAAGGAAGTTAAATAAACATATTAAAAAGCCATCGCAATTTATAAGACACGGATATTTTTCTGCTGAAAAATTCCTCGTGCTCGCGCCAGTCGCGCTCGCAAGGTCTTATAAATCGCGTGACTTTTTAATTTGACTTAGCGCATAAAGCGCGATCCCTGCGGCGACGGAGACATTTAATGATTCTTTTTTGCCGAACATCGGGATCTCCAAAACTGCATCCGACTTTCTAAGAATGTTTTTTGGTATGCCGTGAACCTCGTTGCCTAAAACTAAAGCTATCCACGATTTAGCAATCTGATTGCTAAGTGGTACGCTGTTTTTGGATTGTTCAAGCGACGCTATAAAAACTTTTTCTGACTTTAATTTTTTTATCAGCGCGCCGGCATTTTTTGTTTTTTCCCATGGAACAAATTTCTCCGCGCCAAGCGCCGTTTTTGCGAAATCTTTTCTCAATTTGCCGAACAGGTCATATGGCCCCGGCGTGTAACCAGCCAAATATATCTTCTTAACACCCATCGCGTCAGCGGTTCGGAAGATCGCGCCAACATTATGCAGACTCCTAATATCCAGCAATATTAAAATAAGGGAAGATCGCATTGAAAAGGCTTGCAAAATTGGCGTAAAAAACCGAGGCGGTTCTTGATTCTTTAATTTCAAATTCAACTTCGTTCGTAGTGCAAATGGTATTGGGAAGTGTTGAATATAACGCATAAGCGCTATGCTTCTGGTCTATAACAACATCGGCATAACGCCTTACCTTCAGAGACTTATGATTATAATATTCGAGTTTTGAAACATTGTTCGCCGCTTCACTACTCGTGGTACCACCATAAATTTTCGTTTCAACACCATCAATCGTTTCGTGCCAATAAAAATGCCAATCTTTTGTCGGGGAAGATGATACTTGCCACCTTACCGTCGGCGGCCCATCTTCAAGATAGAAAACATTCCCCGGCCATAAGCTAGTCGCGCAATCTATGCGCCCATAAGGTCCTTCATAGGGCACGCCTGCCTTCAACGGTAAAGCCGCGATTGCCGGCGTGGGAATTAGCCCGCCGGCTTGCGGAGGTGTAGCAACAACCTCAACGCTTACTTCGTCTTCAAAAGCCGTGTTATCAACATAGCAATTGAGTTTAAAAACCTTATTATAATTTATCCCGCGGATAACTTCCGATCCGGATGCCGGCGAAGTCATAGAACCAGACCAATCCCTCAGTTTTCCACAGTACCACCATTTATGATTGCTTAATATCCATGAAAGAGTTATGTCGGAGCCAACGGTAACTTTAACCGGCCCATCGGAGTCATTTATTTTTAGATCCATTTGCGGGGTAACACCCGATACCGGAACTTCGTTGGGATCAAAATATGGCGCTGTCGGAGCATAAAAACCCGGTTTTGGCGCGGCGGGCGGCTGTGACGCTGGCTGTGGAGTAACCTGTGATACAGGAGTCGGTTTGACTTCAACAACACCCTCCACTTGATCTTCTGAACACACTGTATTTATCATCGCTCGGGTTCTAGGGCCCAACAGTCCAAAACCGTTAGAAGCCGGGGAGCCGAAAGAAACTATGTTGTATTTTTCCTGAAAACGCTGAAGCGCTTTCTCGGTCAAAGGCCCGAAAAATCCGGTTATCAGCGCCTCCGAATATATCCCCTGCAACCCCGCCAAAAAACCCTGCAAATCGGCGACTTCAGTTCCGACAGCGCCCCTCCCCAGGGTGCGGGTCAAGTTCGGGCAAACCGTTGAGGCTTCGGATTGGCCGTAAAAAGCAATAAAAAATAACATTATTAAAAATAACGCTGTAATCTTTTTCATTTTTTTATTATAACACACATTCACCATAAATTATCAGACCGCTTCGCCAATTTCGATCTTTATTCCGCTCTTTTTAAGGCGCTCCGCGATCGCCTCCGCGGTTTCCTTATCCAACGCTTCGGGCGAGTAGACTCCTTTTTCTTTGAGCTTCAGGGTCTCGAGCGCAAAGATCGCGGCAGATGCGCCGGCTGCGTAAGAAATATAGTTGGAGCCCGAGTGGAGTTTGTTTACTTCCGCCTGCGGAGGGAAAAGAATATCTCCGCGAAGAATTTTTTTCTTCTTATCAGCGGCGCCCGCTACAATAACACTCGCCCAAAAATGCGCGTCGCGAAATTTAGGGGAAGCAGCTAATTTTTTCATTTCCTGCGGGGACGGAACATCCGGCCAAACTTTTGTAATAAGCTCGTATGGAGAAATCAACGCATTCCCGATCCGCACGAGTTTGTTTTTTAAAAGCCCGATCTTAAAAAGAGTATAGACGAATTCTATCTCCGTTCCGCCGATCTTTAAATCAACATATTTGGCTTTTATATATATAGGAAGGGTGCCGACTTCCTCTTGGGATACCAGATAACATTTCCTGTTGGTGAATGGCTCGGGAAAACTAAAAAGTTCTTCTTCTCCAAAATTATCTTTTGCAACAAAACGGTTTTTGTCCCATACATACGGCGTTTGAGTTACTTCATCAAAGGCTATCTCTTTCGACCATGCCGTAAAAGGCATGTCGGAAGAAACATTTTCCAACAGCCTTATTTTAATAGAATCTACGCGGTCAAATTTCAAAGATAATAACTTAGCCACCAAATTGGTCATGCCCGGAGAAGCAGAAGCATTTATCAGGCCAACCAAATTTTTTGCTTTGAATTTTTCATGGAAATCAAGCTGTTCAACTTTGGCGTTGTCCCATTTGGAAGCCAGGTCCTGATAGTTGACCCCTGCTTCCAGGGCGGCGTCCAGCAAAATTTTGTTGAACTGTGACAACGACGCGTTGATCAGAAGATCAAAGCCTTTGGCAAGAAGCGTAACCTTGTCTTTTTGGGTCGCGTCTACCTGCTGTAAAGAAACCTTTGGATTGTTCGGTAAAAATCTCTTGGCTTTGCGCGTATTGATATCGCCGACCAAAACAGCCTCAACATCCTTAGATTCGGCCAAAAAATGGGCAATCACAGACCCCGTCGCCCCCCCTCCTATGATAAAAATCTTCACCATACCTCCATCTTACCCCCACACTCAACCCCAAAGCCACTTGACAAAAATGTGCCCTTGCGATAGGCTTATTTTTAGAAAGGAGCAAAGTTTTGCTTCAAAAAAAGCCGAAGAATTAATTGGCACATACCCAGATGCCGCGCCGGAAGTTATGGCGCGTTGAAAAAGCGTATTGGATGGTACATTTTTTGAACAGAAATAACCGCTCACCCGAGCGGTTTTAATTTACTATAATAGTTGGACGGCCGTCGAGTTATTATAGTAACTATTTTTCAAGATTTTTTAATTCTTCGCGGACGACCTCCCTGTCGTCCCAGGGAATTTTCGTTCCGTTCGGGCCCATGAGCCAGGGTTCGGCGCCCTTACCGGTGATGATTACCGTGTCGCCGGGTTGCGCTAATTTCAGCGCTTCACGGATGGCTTCGCGGCGATCGAGAATCAGTTTATGGTTTATAGTTTTTAGTTTATTTAGAATTTCTGATTTGAGATTTAGGATTTGCGAAAATCCGTTTTCAATGTCTTTTAAAATGGCCTGCGGATTTTCGTCATATGGATCTTCATTGGTCAAAATTATCTCATCGCAAAATCTTGCGGCTATCTTTCCCATTTCCGGCCGCTTCCATTTGTCGCGCCCGCCACCCGCTGAACCGAAGACACAGATTAATTTCGGATTTTGCCTGCCTGCCGGCGAGGCAGGGATTTCGGATTTCGTATTTTCACTTTTCAAAGTGCCATACACTTTGAAAAGTGCGTCGGGCGTATGCGCGTAATCCACGACAACCGAAAATGGCTCGCGCCGGATAAATTCCATTCTGCCGGAAACATTTTCAAAACTTTCCAAAACCTTTTTTATTATTTGCCGTTCAATTCCTAAAAACTTTGCCGCATGATATGCGGCGGCCGCATTTTCCGTATTAAAATCTCCTGGCAATTTCAAATGAAAATCCTGCGAAAGGTCTTTTTTTAAGTATACGATCCGGGTCTCGGCGGGGATTTTCGCAAAATATTCTATCGAAGGATCTTCGCCGTTTAAAATATGTATCTTTGCTTTTTTAAAAAGTTCCGCCTTCGCCGCGCGGTAATTCTCAAATGTTCCGTGCGATTCGATGTGCTCGGGCGTGATATTCGTAAGAATCGCCATATAGAAATCTATCCCACGGTGGCGGAATTGTTTTATGCCCTCCGACGTCACTTCCAAAACCGCGTATTTGCAGCCCGCTCTCACTGCGCGCGTTAAAAATTTTTGTATCGTAAAACGGCCCGGCATGGTCATCTTCATCATATTTTTCCATTCATCTCCTTTAATCTTAAACCTTAAGGATGAAACAGAAGCAACCGGTTCCCCCGCGCCTTCCAAAATAGCCGTTAAAAGATGGACCAATGTAGTTTTCCCGTTGGTTCCGGTCACGCCAATCACTTTGAGCTTTGCCGAATGGTTTCCGTATACGGCAGAGGCGGCAACCGACAGCGTGCGATGATAAAAAGGTTGTAGGGCGCTAAACAGAAATTTGGGGATGAGCTTCTTTATTATTCGCAATAGCTTATTCATGGTTTTTACGGCCTATGCACCGCGCTTCCTATGTAAATTATTCCTATGGAAAGCGACAGCGTGATTATCAGCTCAAGCGTGCGCGTGAAAGTATAGAACGGAAAAATGACAGTTAGTATTGAACAAAGCGCCAAAAGTCCAAGCCACGCGAGAACGAAAAATTCGCCCCAATGGCGCGAAGATAGCGCGTACCGCCTTTTTCTTGTTTCTTTTAAGATCGTATAAATACCGACGGCACCGAGATATGGCTCGGCGAGCGCCTTAATAATCTTTGAAGCAACAGAATCGAACGAAGACACTCCACTAAGGTATAAAAAAGCCACGGCAAACAAATATATGTAGGTAAAAACGCCCAGAAAAAAAAACAGCGCGTCAACGGTTTCCTGGAAAAATATATCGTTAACGCGCTCCCAGAAAGATTTTGCGGAATTTTTCGCTGGATCCTCTATTCCCGTTTCATATATATATTCTGTTGTATCTCTCCACCAAACCATATAAATAGTTTATAGTTATTAGTTTTTAGTTAATTTCAAAGCTGTCTTTAATCTGTTTTCGCGACCTTTTGTGTCTTTCGGAATTTTTTGGATCATCTCCCTTGCGTCCCGTTGGGAATATCCCAAAGCGACGAGTGCCTCCACGAGATCCGCGTCATCCTTGAATTCTTCTGGGCTTGTGCCATTTTTTCCGAAACCCATTTTGTCTTTTAATTCAAGAACGACTTTCTCCGCCGTCTTCCTGCCGACACCGGATACTTTTGTAAGGTATGTAGTATCTCCCGACCCAACCGCCCGCTTAATCGTATCAACCGGAGCAACGGATAAAATTCCCAGCGCGGAACGCGGGCCTATCCCGGAAATAGAAATTAGCAATTCAAAAAACTCCAGTTCGCTTTGATTTGAAAATCCGTAAAGATCAAGCGCATCCTCTTTAACATGCAAATGCGTCCACAGCGAAACTTTCTCCGTACCCATTTTTTTCAAAGTATCGGCACCGGCAAAAATTTTATATCCCACCCCGCCGACATCCAAAATAGCGTATTTCTCTCCTTTAAATATCGTCTTTCCATCAAGATGCCCTATCATAATTTTATTATAGCATGGCTGATTTTATATCCATTACAATGCTTTAGAATACCCAAATAAGATTGCAAATTTTTGTCGTTTATCTTTGTGAAAATTCGATTTTTAGTTCTAGTACGTAAAACCTTGTAACTTGGCATAGTAATATAGCCTAAAAAATCTATTCCCGATCTCCACTTCCTTGTTACTATTTTATTGGGATGTAGTTGCAATACCAACCTATTCTCGAGAAAACCTCTGATTTCTTTAATATAATAATTTAATATTTCTGTATCCTGCTCCAAAATAATAAAGTCGTCGCAATAACGAACATAATATTTAATCTTTAAATTATGTTTAACAAATTGGTCTAATTCGTTTAGATAAATATTAGAAAATAATTGGCTGGTCACATTACCCAATGGCAAGCCTTTACCGTTGCTCTTTTGAAAACTCGTTATAATTTTCTGAATCAACCACACGGCATTTTCATCTTCAATCTTATCTTTTATAATTCTTAAAAGAATATTTTGATCGATGGAATCGAAGAATTTACGCACATCGCATTTCAATGTAAATATATTGAGCTGGTTATTTTGGCTTAACTTTCTGCAATATTTTTCTAAATTATCTACAGCCTTATGGGTTCCTTTATCCAGCCTGCAAGAATAAGAATCGTGGATAAAATGCTTATCGAATATCGAATATAAAACCCTGAAAACAGCATGACGTAGGACGCGGTCACGAATCGTGGCTTTGTGGATATGCCTTAATTTTGGGTCTTTGACATAAAATGAAGTATAATCAGCGCATTGGTAAGTTTTAGTTTTTAGTTTGTGCCGTAACCGGAATATATTGTCCTACACACTCAATTCAAATTCTTGCACTTCTAGCTTTTTAGTTTTTCCGCGCTTAAATTCCCGCCACGCCAAAAATAGATTATCCAAGCTAATAATTTGATCAAAAACGTCATTATGAATTTCATTCCCGTTAATACCCCACATTGGTTTTAATGCGCCTTTGGCTCATAAGATTTGCAAATTTTATAAAAAAATATATTTACTATCCAAGAAAATACCGAAACGGGACCGTTTTGGTATTTTTTTAAAAATTGAAAGCATCTCGATTGAAATCATGTTTTTAATCCTTGAGGCTACTTTCGAGACAAGATCGAATAAAATTACTTTCCTTAATAAAGCCAGGATCAACATTGAGATTTTAAAGAGATTTTTTACAATCTCCAGCAAGCTCAAAATTGTTTCCGATAAGGCCTATTTTAATGTGGAAATCGATCTCCAGGAAATTTCTAAAATGATCAATGGCTGGATAAAATATCTGAAAATGGGAAACACCGCTTAGGCGGTGTTTCCCTATTGAAACTTCTGGCGGGACCGCAGATTGTCATTCGAGTTCGTCGGGTTCGTATTGTTGACGTTCATCTCAGAATAGTTACTGTTCCAGTTGACGTTCGGGACATTGCCATCGGAATAGCGCGAGCCGCTTATTGCCTGGTTTCATCCGTTGCACCGATAATCTTTTACAAAATTATCTGAGTTAGCCAGCTCTTTTGCTGGAAATTTTCCGGAAGCAGTCGCCTTAGGCGGCTCTTCTCCAAAATCAGGCAAGCAGTTTCTTTAAATTATCCGGCAAACCGTTACTCACGATTTTAATCTGAGCCGATTGTATTAGCCATGATTATATTAGCATAGATTTATATATTTTTAAAAAATGGGGCGGTCCGACAAAGCCGGACCGCCCAAGGTTAAAAGAAAAAAGTTAAAAGATTAAGAAACTGTCTGGCGGGACCGCAGATAGTCAAACGAGTCCGCCGGGTACGTATGGCCGACGCACATCTCAGAATAGTGCCCGTACCAGTAGACGAACGGGACATAGCCATCGGAATAGCGCGAGCCGGAACAAAGATTCCAATTAGCGAGGTTGAGATGCTGTCCTGTTTCATCATTAAACTTGAGTTTGTAAACCAATGCTTCGGTCAAGGTATTACCGAAAACTTTCATCCCGACAAGATCATTGGCAGATTTTCCTTTAAGCTCTTCATCTGGCTCGACTCTTTCGCGAACCCAAACCGCATAGGCACCGTCTTTAGCTGTGCGGTCTTCGTGGACGACTATCTTGTCCAAACTTTCGTTGCTGTATTTCCAACACTTGAACTTGGATGCACAAAGCTCGTAAGCTTTCTGTGGAGTCAGCGGATTCACAAGCAGTCGATCAAAGCCTTTTGGTTTCTTTGGGATCTTAACTTTTCGAAGATCCGCATCGATCCCCATCCGCTTCCAAAAATTTTGCCAATCGATAAGCAAATCTGACGGCAGAGCAAATGGATTTTTCTTTTTGAGAAAAAGCTCCAACTCATCGGGCGAAAGCACGCCCTTCCTAAGCTTTAAAAACAAATCTTCTAACATGCCGAGGACATTCCCCGGCACATCACCGATCATTTCTTTTGACATGATCAGTTTCTCCTTTCTTTTTCAAGTTATTTCGCGGTAAATGCCACGAGCAATTGAGGCTTATTCCTCAATAAATCCGTTTTTAATTATACTTTTCCTATTGAAAAAGTCAAGAGTTTGAAGTAGGATTATTGGATGTCTTCTTTCAACCTAAAATCTAAATATAAGCCCGCGGGAGATCAGCCGAAAGCTATCAGAGAGCTTACGGAGTTTTTGAAGTCCGGCAATCGGCACCAGACACTTTTGGGTGTTACCGGGTCTGGGAAAACTTTCACGATGGCAAATGTGATAAAAAATTTGGGGCGGCCTGCTTTGGTCATTTCGCACAACAAAACTTTGGCCGCGCAACTTTATCAGGAATTCAAGAATTTTTTTCCGGAAAACGCCGTGCATTACTTTGTTTCTTATTATGATTACTATCAGCCGGAGGCATACATTCCACAAAGCGACACATATATAGAAAAGGATGCCAAGATAAACGACTTCATCGACGCTATGCGGCACGCGGCAACCGCGACGACGCTCACGCGCCGAGATTTTGTAATTATTGCGTCGGTTTCCTGCATTTATGGGATCGGCGACCCGGAGGAATACGGCAAAGCAGCTTTGGAGATTAAAAATGGAATGCGTATCGCGCAAAAAGATTTTTTGAAAAAATTGGCGGAACTGCGCTATGAAAGAAATGATTATGATGTCCGTGCCGGAATTTTTAAAGTCAGGGGTGAATCTGTTGAGGTAGTTTCTCCGGCGGCAGATTCGATTATAAAAATAGAATGGGGCGGAAATGTTATTGAGAGAATAAAAGCGCTGCCCTCCTCCTCAACACTCGGTGTTGGCGGGCTTCAAACACCGAGTGTTTTCCCGGCGGACGGCGCTTCCGTCAAAATCTTCCCCGCCAAGCACTTTGTGACACCACAGGAAAAGCTTGAAATAGCGCTAAAAAACATTGAATTAGAGCTAAAAGAGCAGCTGATTAGGTTTAAAAAAGAAAACAAACCTCTGGAAGCAGAACGGCTTTCACAAAGGACAAATTTTGACCTAAAAATGCTCCGGGAAACCGGCTTTACAAACGGCATCGAGAACTACTCGAGACAGCTTTCGTTCAGAAAACCTGGTGAGCCGCCGTCCACTCTTCTTGATTATTTGCCGAAAGATTATATTACATTTATAGACGAATCGCACATGACCATGCCCCAGCTCCGCGGAATGTATTTTGGAGACCGCTCGAGAAAAGAAACATTAGTAAATTACGGCTTTCGTCTCCCCTCCGCGATAGACAACAGGCCGCTGAAATTTGAGGAATTTAATAAAAAAATCGGCCAAGTGGTCTATGTTTCGGCGACTCCCGTTGATTATGAATTGGCAATTTCCGGAAAAGACCACATCGCCGAGCAAATAATCCGCCCCACAGGATTGTTGGACCCGCGCCTCGAAATTAGAAATACAAAAGACCAGATAAAAAACGTTATCTCCGAAATAAAAAAACGCGTTGATAAAAAAGAACGAGTAATCGTGACTACGCTCACAAAGAGAATGGCCGAGGACCTCGCGGATTATTTAAAAGAAGAAGATATAAAAGCTGAATATCTGCATTCGGATATCAAAACAATAGAGCGTCATAAAATTTTGACCGACCTTCGAAAAGGAACTTATGACGTGATAGTCGGAATAAATTTATTGAGAGAGGGCATTGATTTGCCGGAAGTTTCTCTCGTAATAATTTTGGACGCGGATAAAGAAGGCTTTTTACGTAACACCCAAACCTTAATCCAAACTATTGGACGCGCCGCGCGGAACACTGAAGGAACGGTGATAATGTACGCTGACACAATCACGGGCTCAATGCGGACAGCCATGGAAGAAACCGAAAGGAGAAGAAAAATACAGAAAGAACATAATAAAAAACACCGCATAACCCCCACTCAAATTCAGCGCGAGATCACTGAAAATATTTTCGGCACGGATGATAAAAAAACAAAATTCGATATTACAAAAATGTCCAAAAGCATGTCCAAAGAAAAGTTAAAACAAGAACTCAAAGAAGAAATGCTGGAAGCCGCCAAAAACTTGGACTTCGAAAAAGCCGCAGAAATAAGGGATGCAATAAAAAACATAAAATAAACCCGACAGCTGCCGGGTTATTGTTTTGTTATGCAATCATTTTGTAAATAGAAACCAACAACATACCGATAACAAGACCGGCCGATAAGGACAGTACAAATAAAAACTCCGCACAGGCTCCTGATGTATCCGCAATCCTTTGTCTGGTAAACAGCCAAACGTTCAGCGATATAATCGTAACAGTAAGTACTACTGTCCCGAAAAATGTCAGAAGTATGCCCGACAACAAAAATCCCGCTACAGCCCCAACCGCCGCTAAAAGCCAAATATTACCCATATTCTTACCTCTTCTTTAATCATTTTAGCACTCTTTTCTTTTTTATTCGATATGCTATATTGCTCCTATGCCAATAACAAGTTCAGCAAAAAGGGCGTTGCGCCAATCCGAATCCAGGCGGAAACACAACCGCGAATGGAAAGATAAACTGAAAGGTGCGATAAAAGCAGCAACAACCGAAAAAACCGCGGCCTCTGTTTCATTTGCCTATAAAATCGCGGACAAATCAGCCAAAAAAGGGATAATCAAACCCAACAAGGCCTCACACATCAAATCGAACCTTTCTAAGTTTTTATCGAAGAAATAAATCTCTCCAAAATTTCTTCGGAGTTTTTGGGATCTCTGCGCATTTGAGACTCGGCTTTGATTCCCTCGAAATAGGCACTGTACATTCTCTTCTGCTTTAATTTCCAAAGCAATACATAAATAAACCGCTGGATGTCCTGGCCGGATAAGGAAAGCTCTTTTACCGCAAGCAGGGCTCGCGGCCCAAACATTTTTTCTACGAAAACAAATGGGCTTTGGGCATCAGCCTTAGCAGGGTACTTCGGCAAGACACGGATATTTTTCTGCTGAAAAATTCCTCGTGCTCGCGCCGTCGCGCTCGCAAGGTCTTGCGAAGTTCCCTGCTGCGGCTTTTCTAATACTAATTTTTCAAGCTCTCCCTCCAGTGCCCATTCTGCTCCTTCTCCGGCTTCTTCGATCATTAGAGCGCGCTCGTCTTTGTTAAGCCCTAAACCCATCTCTTTTGATCTTTTTTCGAGCCATTTATCAAGCGCCGGAAATTTTAACAACCCGACTTCCTGTACTTTTTCAGAATATTTTTCAAAAACAGCCGAAATCTCATTTTTGGGGGCGTTCTCCCAAAAAACGAAAATATCCCGGGATTTTTTTAAAGTGCCGGCGTTTTTTGTAAATAATTCCGCAAATGCTTCGTTTTTCGAAAATATGTTCTTAAAAATTACCAGCCGTTTTTCGGCAAAAAGGCTTTCTTGGCCGAGCATGGAAAAAAATTGCGCTTCCGATATTTCATCTGTTTCGCCGTCCAACTCTTCAATTAAAAAACTCTCGTTTTTTTTCTTGAACGCTTCTTTAAATTCATTTATTTTTTTGATTGCAGTGTAAGAATTTACTCCGCGCAAAAAATAGATCATGCAACCTTAAAAATATTTCTTTTGAAGAACGGTTTTGATTTTCGCGACAATTTCTCCCGGAGTGAAATTCGCTTTTACCATAAAATCCTCGGCGCCACCGGCAAGTGCCCTGTCCATATCCTCTTTTTGTCCAAGATTCGAGAGGACTATAACCGGTATTAATTTTGTTTTTTGGTCGTCTTTTATTTGCCTTAAAACCTCAAAGCCATCGAGTCCGGGAAGAATAAGGTCAAGCAGCACCAGGTCCGGAAAATTTTCCTTGACCAGCTTCAATCCAACTTCGCCGTCAATGGCTTCAATGGTGGAAAAGCCTTCTTTTTGAAGTTTTTGCACCATAAGATCCCTTAAGAATTTATCGTCTTCGACGATAAGTAATTTTACCTTGCTGTCTTTTTTTTGGACAGCCGGCAAAATCCCATTCTCGGTGCCATTGGACTGCCCTGAGATTCCTAAAAATTTTTCAACCTTGCCAACCACATCGGACGGATTAAATTCCGCTTTTACCAAAAAATCCCGCGCTCCCAGTTTCAGCGCCTTATCGATCTCAACCGGTTGTCCCGAATTCGAAACGATTATAACTGGAATCTTTTCGGTAAAGCCCTCCTTTTTTGCTTTTTCTAAAAATTCAAACCCGTTCATTTTTGGCAGAATAATGTCCAAAAGAACCAGGTCCGGCTGTGTTTCGGCCATTATTTCATACCCGGTCTGGCCGTCAGTTGCGTAGCTTACTTCATAACCCTCGTATGCCAACTTGGCCTTCATCACGTTTAAATGTACCGGCTCGTCCTCTATGATCAAAATTCTATTTTTTTTCATTTATCCTCTTAAATTTAGCTGTTAATAATCATACAAAGCCACATAATGAGTATACAATATATTTATTATTTATGCCACACCGTCAAATTTGTGGATCAAATTGTTTCTAAAAATTCTTTCAATGTCGGACTCTCTTCGCTCGGAATATTTTCTCTTCTTAAAGGTATGGTAAAAATGAAACTCGTTGCCCCGTCTTTCGAATCAAACGCGATGTCACCGCCGTGCCGTTTGATGATATTGTACGCGATAAAAAGACCGAGCCCGCTACCTTCTGTTTCCGTGCGTAAAACATTGGATGCCCTAAAAAATTTGGAAAAAACCATTCGTTTCTCATTTTCAGGTATCCCGGGCCCGTTATCAGATACTGTTATTTCCGCGAATTCGTTTTTTTTCGACAAGACCACGTTAATTTTTCCTCCTTTTGGCGTATACTTGATCGCGTTATCAAGAATATTGGTCAGTGCAAGCGATAATTTTTCTTTATCCGCAAAAATCGGCTGGAAATTATCTTTAATTTCTTCAAGCCGCAAATCGATTGCTTTGCTTTTTGCGGCTGAATCATAATTTGCCGCAGTTTCTTTTACAAAAGCTGCCAGATCCAGCTCTTTAAATTCATAGCCAAATCTGCCCTCTTCAATGCGCGCCGCGTTCAGAAGGTCGTTCACAAGATGTATCATCCTTTCATTGATCATATAGCCCTTTTCAAGATATTCCAGTTGGGAAGTGGAAAGCGTTCCGGCGTCGCCGTCAAGCATGAATTTCAGCGTCCATTTGATCGCCGAGAGCGGAGTTCTTAGTTGGTGCGCGGCGATCGATACGAATTCCGATTTTAGTTTGGAGATAAGCTGCTCCCGGGACGCGTCGTGGATAATTTTCAGAAATCCGCGCACGTTTCCGCGCTCGTCTAAAACCTGAGTGAGAGTAACAAATAATTTTAATTCCGGCCTTGAAGTATGTATTTCCATAGCCTTAGCGTTGGACCCGGGAAGCTGTTTTGCCGAGGATGCATAAGGAGCAAGTGAAGGATACATGAGTTCGGCGAGCGCCTTCAGTTCCGGGCGCGCTTGCGCAATATCAGGTGTAATCGGGGTTTTTTCAATGTTACTGAATTTTATCCCGAGAATTTCCTCGGCTTTTGGATTTAATAATCTTACGTTAAAATTTTCATCATATTCCAAAACGCCGTCGTAAAGGCTGTTTAAGATCGCTTCTCTCTGACTCTTTTCCTGAAAAAACAAAGAGGCCACCTTAATAAGATTTATATAGTTCCAGATAAGCAATATCACTAGCAAAATCTCAAGCGTAAAAGATATAATGGCCACAATAGATATCCTCGTAGATGCCGCAAGCGCAATATTGCTAGGGTCCTCCACAACTATGGCCCAGCCCATAAGATCAAAAGACAGGGCCACGCCAAATACGTCGTCTCCGTTTTTATATTTATACCCAAAACCTGCCGCGCGCGTGTCCGCCTCGCGCCCCGCAAGGGCTTCGGCAACAATTTTTCTATCAATAACATTCGCGCGCCCGAATACCAAAGACGAATCCGGATGCGCCACTATATATCCGTTCTCGTCAACTACGTAAGCCGCGCTTTCTTTGCTGACAGTAATAGTGCGCACCACGTCCAAAAAAAACTTGAGATTAATTTCCGCTACCATCGCAGAAAAACCGGTTTTCGTGTTAATTGGCACGGCGATCGTAATAATGGGCTCCGAAATACCGGATATTTCTACCGGTCCGCGATAAATACCGCCTTCTCTTGTGACAGCGAACACTCTTTCTTCGGCGCGGTTTTTTAAATCTGTTTCGGAAACCAAAAGAAATCTGTGCCGTTTGAATATTTCACTGCCATTATTATCCAGAAGAGTTAAGGACTCAAGCGGCTGGTTCTCTTTAAGCAACCGTGAAATAATATCTTCTTTTTTTTCTTTAAACTGGCCAATCACATCGGCGCCGTCTTCCAAAGATTTTTCGTAACGGCTCAAAAATAAAAACAGCTGGTTCCTTACGTTATCCGCCGCGCTCCTGTGCAATAAATATGCCTGGGCCTCCAGCTCACTGCGTGTTGGAAAAAGCCAAGCCATATTTGCCGAAACGATGGTCAAAACAGCCACAACCCCTAAAAACAACAATTGATACAGTTTGGCTGAAGAAAACCCCGAAAAATTTTTCATTTGTTTCTGCTTCTAATATGTTTTGTTCGCCCGAGAAATAACTGATTGTGAAACGACGATTTCGAGCGCCTTGGCGATGCTAAGATTTATTTCCAGCAGCACATCTTTTGCGATCTCCACCGGTACTTTAGAAATTGGCGCACCTTTCAAAATTCGATCAACCAATACTGCGCCGCGTTCGCCCGCTTTTCTGCGGTCGTTGCTATAAGTCGCAAGCCACCCTATTCTCGCACCAATTTCAACTTCGTCGCTCATTGATGGTATTTTGTTTTCCAATAGATAATCGGCCAGTTCCTTCGGATGTTGAGTGTTGCTTGGACAAGAACAAGCAACGTAAGCAACAGTGCCTCCTTCGCCTTTGATCGAAGAAAGTTTGTTCACTAAATCATCCGGACCCTCCGCCGTAATAATTTCTATTTTCAGGCCAAGCGGAGCCGCGGCAGTTTCCATGGACTTTATAAAAGCAAGACCTGTGGCGTGATCGCGATCTACGATAGAAACAATTTTTTTGAGGGACGGGATAAGTTCTTTTAAAAATTCAAGCCGTTTGCCGGCAAACTCCGCGGTTGGTTCCCCCATCCCCGTGATAAGCCCCTCCGGCGCTACGAAATTTTCAACAAGCGACTTGGGCCTCCCGGCGGCTAAAAAGAAAACTTTGGTTTTTAGATCCGGTAATTTTTTCAATGCCTCGCCGGCCGACGTAGAACCCACAACTATAAGATCCCATCCGGCCATATTTGATTCGGCGGCGGCTTTATCCAGCGCGCCCGGCTCCCTTGTGGCAATTTTTGTGATATATTCGACATTCACTCCTTCTTTATAACCGAGCTTTTCCATTTGCGACATAAAACCCGCGAAATTTTCATTCTGAGCGTCTTTTTCAGTAAGCACCAAAAATCCTATTTTATAATTTTTTGGGGGAACAACCGGCTTGTTTTGTTCGGCAATAAACTGCCATGAAAAATATCCGCCAACAACAATAATTACCGCCAATGCCACGAAGATCGCCTGTTTGAGTGTGAGTTTCATAAATTAATAAATTAAACTAATAAATTAAAATTATTCATTATAAATTTTGTTCGCGCGAGAAATTATAGCTTGAGGTATCGTTGCGCCTATTTCTTTGGCTGTTTTTAGATTGAGCTCGAACAAAATATCGCTGGCAAATTGAACCGGAATTTGCGCAATTGGAGTTCCTTTTAAAATTCTATCCACGCTTTCAGCCGCCAGTTCGCCTGTTCTGGTCCTGTTATTGGAATAGGTAGCTAACCACCCAAGCTTGGCTCCTATGCCAACTTCAGCATTGATGGACGAAATTTTTTCTTTACGAAAATAATCGGCCAGTTCTTTTGCGTATTTCTCGTTGCTTAAGCACGTGCACGCAATATACCCGTCTATTCCATTTGCCCTTGTTATTGTCTTTAGCTTTTCAAAAATCTGCTCATATTTGCCGGCATCTATTTCAATGACCACGGTTTTTATCCCTAATTTTTTTGCTGCGGCATCGATCTTCGCCTGTGCGGCGGCGGCGGTCGTATGCCCTTTTTCAACAATAGACGCAACCTTTTTTATCGAAGGGTCGATCTCTTTCAAAAATTCCAAACGTTTGCCTGCCAGCGAAACAACTCCTTCGGACATGCCGGTTATCAGCCCTTCCGGCGATGTAAGGTTGCTAACCACCAATTCGGGTCTTGCGGCTGAAAGAAAATAAACCGGGGTTTTTAGATTTACTAATTCTTTCAACGGAACGGTGGATGTCGTTCCTCCGGTCAAGATCAGGTCCAGCCCTGCTTCATTAAGTTCTTTGGCGCCATTTTCAAGGTCGCCTTTTATATTTCTATCGCCCTGTTTTACAATATATTCCACATTCTTGCCTTCTATGTAGCCTAGTTTTTCCATGCGCGCTTTAAATGCTATAAAGTTTTCGCTTTGGACGTCTTTATCGCTTAAAGCTAAAAATCCTATTTTATAATTTTTTGGAGGAACAACCGGCTTGTTTTGTTCGGCAATAAACTGCCATGAAAAATATCCGCCGACAACAATAACTGCCGCCAACACCATGAAAATTGCCTGTTTGAGTGTGAGTTTCATAATTTAATAAATTCAACCAATAATTATTCGTTATAAACTTTATTGGCCCCGGATAAAATTGATTGAGGAATTGTAATACCCAAACTTTTCGCGGTTTTTAGATTTATTTCCAAAATAACATCTTTGGCAAAACTGACCGGCACATTGTTGATAGGCATGCCCTTAAGAATTTTATCAACCAAAACAGCGCCGGCTTCTCCTGTTTTTTCACGATCATCGCTATAAGTCGCCAAAAAACCAATGTTCGCGCCGGATTTAAGTTCCGTGCTGATAGAAGGCAGGCCGGCTTTTAATAGCTGGGCCGCCAACGGCTTAGCGTATGTGCCTTGATCATTGCTTTTGCAGGGGCATGTTATATAGGCATCGCCGAGTTTCTTTGTGAGCAACGGCAGTTTTTGTAAAATTTCATCAGGTTTTTTAGTATCTATGTCAATGTAGACCATCTCTACGCCGATCTTCGTGGACGTCTCCGCCAATTTTTCCTTAAAAAGCTTTTCGTTGGTAGATCCTTTTTCCACAACCGAGATTACTTTGCGCATATTAGGCACCAACTCTTTTAAAAACTCCAATCTTTTGCCGGTAAATTCCACCGTCCCCTCTCCTATGCCGGTAATGAAACCTTCGGGGAACTGTAAGTTTTTTACAAGATCTCTGGGACTGCCGACAGCTAAAAAGAAAATTTTTGTTTGCAACTTCCCTGCGTCCTGTAATTTTTGCAACGCCTTGCCTGCGGATGTGGAGCTGATAATAATAAGATCCAGTCCTGCATCGTTGAGGTCCTTCGCGTAACCGTCTATAATCGTTGCCCGATCAGCTCCGGCATTTTTCTCAATGTAAGTAATGTTGACTCCCTCTTTATAGCCGGCTTTTTCCATTCCGCCCTTAAACCCAGTTATGTTCGCGCTTCCAATGTCTTTATCGGTCAATAAAAATCCTATTTTATAATTTTTCGGCGGAGCAACCGGCTTGTTTTGTTCGGCAATAAACTGCCATGAAAAATATCCGCCGACAACAATAACTGCCGCCAACACCATGAAAATTGCCTGTTTGAGTGTGAGTTTCATAATTTAATAAATTCAACCAATAATTATTCGTTATAAACTTTATTAGCTTGTAATAAGATATCTTGCGGAATTGTAATACCTATGCTTTTCGCAGTTTTCAGATTAATTTCCATTGTTAAGTCTTTAATGAAAAGAACCGGCACATCTTTGATCTGTGCGCCCTTTAAAATTTTATCGGCCAGCAAGGCCGCTTTCTTACCGACATCAAAACGATAATTTCCGTAGCTCGCCAGAATGCCCGTATTCGCTCCGAGCTCCATGTTGTGGTCTATGGAAAGCAATTTTTCTTTTATCAGCTGAGCTACTATAAGCTTTCTGTCTTTATCCTCCAACGGAAAATTATTCGGGCCGGGAAAATACATGAAGGCGTCCCCGTTTTTTTTGTTGATAATCGTTGGCAATTTAGAAACAAAATCTTTGGCGTCTTCCGTTGGAAATTCCGCTATTTCAACACCGAGCTTAGCGGCACCCGCTCTTAAGGAACTCATGAAAGGATTATAGTTTGGGAACTTCTTTTCCGCGGAAATTATTACTTTTTTCATCGTAGGGATAATTTCTTTAAGAATCTCCAAGCGTTTCCCTGCGAATTCGGATGTTCCGCCGATTACGCCCGTAACATTGGCTTCCGGGACGTTAACATTTTTCACCAAATCTGAAACTGCCCCAACATCAATAAAAACAATTGGAATAGATGTGTTCTTTTTAAACGCAAGCGCTCCCGGCGTGGAAGGCGTGGCTATTAAATCTGGCTTCTCGGCAATAAGTTCATCCGCCAATTTACCAATAAGACCAATGTCGGCGCTGGCATCTTCTAAAATGTATTCTATGTTTTTTCCTTCCTCATAACCCAATTCGCGCATCCCGGCTTTCAATCCTTCAATATTGGCATTCTGTACCGGTGGATTGTGAATTAATAATCCTACCTTGTATTTTTTCATCGGCTCTACGTTAGCCTGATTATAAACATATTGGAAAAACACAAATACCCCAATCAGTATTATTGCTATCAAGACTATTGTGATCGCCTTTATTGAATTCATAATTACTACCGATAAACTTTATTGGCCTGTAAAAGAAGCGACTCCGGTATTTTAATGCCCATTTCTTCCGCCATAGCGGCGTTAATTTCAAATTTCAACGAAGAGGCGAACTCTACCGGAATATTTCCCGGTTTTTCTCCTTTTAAAACTTTATCGATTATTCTCGCGGCTTGTTTACCGGTATCAAACCTGCCGACTCCATAAACCATAAGATACCCGGAGCTTACGCCGCGCTCAAGATTAAAATCAATTGACGGAATTTTTGCCTTTCGCAGGACCGGCGCGATCAAGGGCGCGTTGCCGGAAATTGTAGCTTCAGAAGTTGTCATAAAGGCATCAGGCTTATCGGCAATAAATTTTACCATGGCCGGCGAAACTTCTTCTTTTTTGGTTACGTTGTACCATGTGATCTTTAATCCGAGCTTTTTCGCGCCATCTTCGTGCGTTTTTAAAATTTCGTTGTAACTTACGTGTTTGTTATTTACCAAAATGCCGACACGCTTCATCCCCGGCAAAAGAGTTTTTAAAATTTCCATGCGCTTCGGAGCCGCCGGCACGTTATCCACAACCACGCCGGTCATAAACCCGCCCGGGTGCTGGATATTCTCTATGCCAAGCTCTTTAAAGTTACCGACATCAGCGAATACAACCGGTAACGCTGCTTCTTTGTCGGCGTCTTTAATAGCGCTAGACGCACTTGTGGACACAGAAACGACGAGATCCGGCTTTGAGGCTACAATCTCCGCGGCCATGGTTTTGGTAAGATCCCTATCTCCTTTTGGATTTTTAACATCAATCACAACATCTTTTCCCTCAATATAACCAAACTCTTTTAAGCCCTCTTTTAAGCCATCCACGGCCACCAACTGCAAATCAGACGCCAAAAGTATGGATACGCGCTTGGGAACCGTAACCTTGGGTTCTGAAACAATCTTATTGTTTAAAATATAGAAAGATGCGCCCGCCACAATTACAAGGAGGACCAATATGCTGATTACAAAAGGTTTTTTACTCATGTATGCTCGATTTTAAGCTATTGTTAATAAATAATGCTTATGTGAATAATATAATAACGACCTTGCGTTATTATAGCATACTTTAAAAAATACTTTTGGTAGCAATATCCTCAAGCCGCCTAATAAGGCTGTCAAACCCAAGTTTTTCAAAAAGAGCTATGAGTTGGGGTTTTTTCTTATCGAATGAGCGCCTCCATTCTGTTGGTGTAAATTCAAAATTAATCGGGACATCGCGCCTGACGGTCGCTAATGTTTTTGAAAAAAACGCGTCTTTTTTATGGTCTATTAAAAGCTTAAGAATTCTGTCCTTAAGCTTGCCATCCGCTCCGCCGGCTGGCGGTGATTTTTCAATTTCTTTATATAAATTTTCAATAGTCCCGAAATTTTTTATTATATCCGTTGCCGTTTTTTCTCCTATTCCGGCAACTCCGACAATATTATCCGATGGGTCTCCGCGCAAGCCCTTATAATCAGGAATGGCCCTTGGACCGAATCCGTAGCGCTCAATTACTTTTTTTTCATCGTATACTAGGATATCGTCAATTCCTTTTCTCATAGTGTAAACCAAAACTTTTTCATCTTCCACCATTTGTAAAATATCCATGTCGCCTGAAACGATAATTATCGTGAGGTCCTTATATTCAGGGCTTTTTTTTACAATTTCAACGATAGTGCCCAAAACATCATCTGCCTCAAAGCCGGACGCTGAATATCCGATTATCCCGAATGCGTCCGTTATATCATGCGCCATTTTCAGCTGTGTTATTAAATCCTCATCCGCTTCGGGTCTTTTTGATTTATAACCGTCATAGACATCGTGCCTGAAAGTTGGCCCCGGTAAATCATAAGCGGCAGCCATATAATCCGGCTTTAAATCGCGTATTGCCTTGATCAGCATCGCCGAGAGTCCGTAAAGCGCGCCTGTCGGCTCTCCGGTATTTTTTGACTTGAATTTCGGCAGAGCATGGTACGCGCGATGAATCAAGGCGTGCGTATCGAGTAAAACTAAAGTCTTCATTGCATTATTTTTATCAGCCGCGAACCAGAATGTCCATGCTTAAAAATTATTCTCAAAGCATTTTTCGGCAAAATATTTTTTACGCGGTCCCCCCATTCTATTAAAATTATGTTTTGCTGGCCGGAAACAAGCTCATTCCAACCTAAACTTTTTAAATCTTTTGAAGTAATGCGATAGGCATCGATATGGATGAAATTTTCAAACTCAACAATCTTGTCCGATCGGTTGGATTTGTTTAGTTTATAGATTCGCATTATCACAAACGTCGGGCTCTTCGGCGTTTCTTTAATGCCTAATCCCTTCGCAAACCCTTGTGTGAAAGTTGTTTTGCCGGCACCAAGCTCTCCATCGAGACTTATCACGAAAGCCCGCCGTAAGCCGTAAGCTTTACGCCTTGCGGCATACGGCTTATGGCTTATGGCAATTTCTTTCGCCAATTTTTCCCCCAGTTTTTTCGTTTCTTTGTCGCTTTTTGTAATTATCTCCAATGATGCCATATCTTTTTATAGCACAAAAAAGACGTCCTTTTGGACGCCTTGCGATAATCGCTGTTTTAGCAATTGCTTTATTACCTTCTCCGCCAATGTTGTCTTGGCGGAGGAGCCGGCCAGCCTTGAGGATTAAAACCCGGGCCAGATCTCGGACGAAATCTCGGATTCGGCTGCACTCTAGGATCAACCCACGCTCCGTCTCCACCCATTGGTACATCTCTTGTAAATGGATACGGCCTGACTCCTGGAACCCCCGAGCGCCTCAATTGATCAAGATCGTTCGCCCAACCATAACACAATCCTACCGCGCAATTATTCCCTAAGAATCCTCCATGTTCATGGTCAGCTCCGGCATAATCCGGCAAAAACGCCGAGAAAATTAGCAGCCAGAACACAATCGCAATTTTTTTCATTTATCTCACCCCCCCATTCATAGCACGTGATTCTGGCTATATTCCTAGCATGTCATTGTGAATTGTCAATGAAGCAGGGTTATAAAAAACGGGGCGTCCATTATGAACGCCCCTTAAATAACAAAACCCGGAGATTTAATAAAACTGGCCCGGCGCCACAGCGCCGATCGCTTTTTCTTTTTTCTTAATGCCTGTGGCCTCCGCAACGGCATCTTCCGTGGCAGATGCAATGGCGTCAAGCTTCCGGTCTTCGTTTACGCCCGGATCTTTTGTCAGCGTATAGTGCTGTGACCCACTGAAATCGCGTGATTGGCGATTACGAGACTCGAGGTCAATCACCTCGATATGAATAATCGCTCTCGGATCACCGATCCGCAATTCAACACGCACTTCCTTTGCCGCTGTCGACTTATCACCGACGACCATGATACTGCGCCGACGATATGCCATTTTGGCATAGCGCACCGCGTCAGCATTGTCACCATGGACATAAACGCCCTCGCGCGCAACACGCGGCTCCGGTATCAGCTCTTTTGCCTGCGGCCAATCTTTTGGCGCCGGCGCCTGAACCGGTTGTGGCGGCACCTGATAGTTTTGCTGAATCGGTGCGGCATGCGCCGGGGGTGAACTCAACAAGTAAGCAAGTAATTGACTTAAGGTTTGAAACGATCCCATTACCATTGCCGTCCTATAATCCATTGCTTGATACCCACCATACCCATTATTCACAACAACTATCTGCTGTCCGACCCTGTTATAACCTGGATGCCCGCCGTGATAAAAATGCGGCGGGGGCAAATTATAAGTATATGATCGTGGCCCTTGCCATGTATCGTAACGACCATAAAACTGTCCGACCGGCGGATCAGGTCTGCGACCATAATATAAATTTTCCCAATCCGTTCTCTCGTAACCGCCCCGATGCCGACCACCGGCCTGCGCCTCAGCCATCATTCCATACAAGAAAAACACCAAACCAACAAAAAACACGGTAATTTTCACAAAACCTCCTTTTCGCCTGTCAAAGTTAATTTTTAGCCTTATTTAAGGCCGCTTTTTACTATTTCTAATTTAATTATACATCTGATTCAGAAAAAAGTCAACCCCTTTTCACTCCTTACGAAGTAGAGGGTAGAGTGAGGTTAAGTTATCCACTTTTGCAAATATTTTGCGCGCCATGCTAAGAATTAACTCAATGACTGAAGCTGTTAAAAAATTTAAAGAAACATTGGAAAAAGTTGAAACTGTAAGCATCAAAACCGGGGATTCCAACGACATTTCTAAAATTTTAGCCGCGTCTTTGTTGCATAATCTATTTTTAAAGCTTGGAAAAAAATCCTCGCTGGAAAATTGGAGCTCCTCCGGCGCCTTTTCCCAATATCTTGAGAGTTTGTTTGAAAAGAGTTTTTTGAAAGACAATTTGCGGGAACCGGAACACATTCTGATCAAGCTCGACACAAAAAAGATACCGGTCAGCGAATTAAATTATGAAAAAGACGGCGATATGCTGAAAATCATCCTGAAAGGAAAAAATATCCTAAACCACGAGAGCATTACCATCGAAAAAGAAAAGGACGCAGTCGATATGCTGATACTTCTTGATCCTCCCGCCGGCAATATAGAAAAGATCATTGCGCAAAATCCGCACAGGGATATTGTGAAGATAACTTCAAAGGACAGAAGTCTGTCCAATAAGATATCAGACATAATCCTCGCTTTTTATGAAGAAATCCCGGCCGAGCTAAAAGAACCCCTGTGGCTTCTAATAAAAGAAGAAAATAAAGAATCAGCGCATCCGCGCGCTGAAATGCTGGCGCTAGAAGAAAAACTTATACAGACACCCGTGAATTTTGAAAAAATAGAGGAAGCTAAAGAAGCGTTTTTTGGGCAGAATTTTTGGAAACTTTTAGGCCGCGCCTTATCCCGCAGTGAATATGAAAAAAACATCAGAACTATATGGACATTTCTCCCGCAATCAGACATCCAAAAAACGAGCATGAAACCGGAATGGTTGCTTTCCATATTCCGTGAGATAAGAAACCTAAGAAAAGAAGCTAAATTTTCGGCTCTGCTTTGGGAAGAAGAAAAAGACGGCGCCCGTTCCGTGTCCGCAATAGTAGGAGGAGGAGAGAATGGAGAGCTTGCCGGAATCGCCGCGGCTTTGGGCTCGGCCCCCGCATCAAATTATTTTTATCTTTCCGGATTTAAGGCCTTTTCAGAGGCGGAAATAAAAATACGCAGCGGCCTCAAAAAGTTCGTTTTATAATGCTAAAATAAATGATATGACCTCGACGGACGATAAACTTGTTGAATTAAGAAAAAAGGAAGAGGAGGAGTTGGCACAAACGCTGGCAAAAAAGCACAGCCTTACCTATCTTGATCTCTCAAGAATAACGATAGATCTGATGTCTTTAAAGATTCTTCCGGAAGCAGAGGCGCGTTCAAATTCTATGGCGGTAATACAGAGCGTAGGCAAAAAATTACAGGTAGCCGTCACAAACCCTGACCGACCCGGTGTTGCACAAATAGTGGATGAACTTACAAGGAAAAAATATGAAGTCCAGCTTTTTATGGTTTCTCAAACAAGCCTTGATAGAGCATTTTCCAAGTATAAGGAAATCCCCCGTTTCGAGGAAATCAAGGTTGGAATAGTGGATATTTCAAAATCCAAACTTGAGTCATATGGCGCGACGCTCGATTCTTTAATAAGCTTCAAAAAAGCGCTCTCTCAAGCTAAGGAAAAGGACGTCAGAAAAGCATCGGACACGCTGGAACTGCTTTTGGCGGGGACACTGGGAGCGGAGGCATCCAATATCCATATGGAGGCGGAGGAAAAAGTCGCAAAGATAAGGTTAAGGATCGATGGAGTGTTGCAGGATATTATTGATATTTCAACTCCTCTTTATCAACTGCTGCTTTCAAGAGTCAAATTGATCTCGGAAGTGAAATTGAATGTCCACGACAAGCCGCAGGATGGCCGGTTTACGATAAAAACCAAGGGTGAAGACATTGAAGTCAGAACTTCCGTGCTTCCCGGCACGTTCGGGGAATCGGTTGTCATGCGCTTGCTTCTTCCAAAAACAATTTCGATAAAACTTGAAGATCTCGGCATGCAGCCGGCGCTATATCAAATACTAAAAACCGAATTAAATAAACCGAACGGAATGATCTTGACCACCGGCCCTACCGGCTCCGGAAAAACAACGACGCTTTATGCCTGTCTTAAAGTCCTTGCGTCGCCGGAGGTAAAGGTTATTACCATTGAAGATCCTATCGAATATCATATTTCGCATATTACCCAAACGCAGATCGATCCGGGCAAAGGATATGATTTTTCGAACGGACTCCGTTCAATACTTCGCCAGGATCCAGATATTATACTCGTCGGAGAAGTTCGTGACTTGGAAACGGCGGAAATCGCGATGCACGCCGCGCTTACCGGACATTTGGTTTTCTCAACCCTGCACACGAATGACGCCGCGGGAACCGTTCCGCGGCTTATCGATCTCGGAGTGAAAGTAAATATTATTTCCCCGGCCATGAATATCGCGATCGCGCAGCGGCTGATAAGAAAGCTTTGTGAATTTTGCAAAGCAAAGACCGATCCGGCGCCCGAAGAAAAAAAGATCATTGACCAGCACCTTAAAAACATGCCCGCCGCGTACAAACCGGCTGTCCCGAAAACGCTCAATATGTATAAAGCCGTCGGATGCCAGAAATGCAACGAAACCGGCTATAAAGGCCGAATCGGAATATTTGAAGGATTTTTGGTTGATGACGAAATGGAAAGATTAATAATAACCAATCCTCCGGCTGCGGACATTCAGCAAACCGCCGTAAAAAAAGGAATGCTCACGATGTACCAGGACGGTATAATAAAAGTAATCCGAGGACTGACGTCCTTTGAAGAATTAAATAGAGTGGTGTCTGAAAATTAGAGGAATTTGGTGGACTCGTCTTGACTCGCATCGGCGAGGCAGGAAATTCCGCCCATTAGCCTCTAGATAATTGCTCTTCCATGGGTAGATAGAGCTTAGATTTTTTTCGAGGAGCGGCCGAGTAATCTCACTATGAGGCGGGATACAAAGCCATCCTAAAGCTTAAAAATAAACCAGCTATCCCGGTTTAGGGATAATTATCTAGAGGCTAGCGGGTAGAATTATGATGATAAAAATAAGGATCTTTCCAGACGTTAGTATTATAGCAAAAAAAGATGAATATGTCAATAGATAAGAAATCAAACAACTTGAACCCACAAAAAAGAGGCGAGGATGTTTCTTTAGATTTAGCGCTACGCCCCAAAAATTTCGATGAATACGTGGGGCAAGATAAGGTAAAAAGGAACCTTAAAATACTAATAGAAGCGGCAAAAAAACGCAATGAGCCGATAGAACACATACTTTTTCACGGACCAGCCGGGCTTGGGAAGACTACGCTAGCGCACCTAGTGGCAAAGGAGATGAATTCACAGATAAAGATAACATCCGGCCCGGCAATAAGTAAAGTCGGCGATTTGGTGGCAATCATTCTCCGGCTAGAAGAAGGAGATATTCTGTTTATCGATGAAATTCACCGATTATCGAAGCTTGTTGAAGAAATCCTCTATCCCGCGATGGAAAGCCGGGCGATCGATTTTGTAAGCGGCAAGGGGCCATCGGCGCAAAGCTATCATCTTCCATTAAAGCCATTTACGCTTGTCGCCGCGACAACCAGAACATCCCTTCTTTCATCTCCGTTGCGCTCGCGTTTCTCCGGCGGCTCATTCAGGCTAGATTTTTACACGATAGAAGACATAGAAAAAATAGTCTGCAGGAACGCAAAAATACTTTGTGTGGAAACCAAGCCCGAAGCGATAAAAATAATCGCTTCGCGCTCGCGTTTTACTCCGAGAATCGCAAACCGCCTTCTAAAACGCGCGCACGATTACGCTGAAGTGAAGGGCCAGGGAATTATTACGCCGGAGCTCGCTGAAGAGGCGCTGAATCTTTTAGAAATAGACCATCTTGGCCTGGAATCTGTAGACAGGCGGATTTTGGACACGATAATTAAAAAATTTAACGGCGGGCCTGTCGGCGCGGGAACGCTCGCCGCCGCAATGATGGAAGAGGTTGAAACAATTGAAGAAGTTTACGAACCGTATCTTATGCAGCTCGGTTTCCTCGACCGCACTCCGCGCGGCCGTTGCGCCACCTCCCGCGCGTACGAACATTTGGGTTTGACTCCTCCGTCTTCGTCCGCATCGGACCAAAATCAACAAAAATTGATTTAACTGTTAGTATGATGGTATGACCTTTTCCTTCGCGCTTATCCTTTATTTCCTGTTTCTGGTTATTTACGGTTTTTTTGTTTCAGCCATACTTTGGCATATAAAAGAGTACACTATGGCACAGGATTTTTCTAAATGGATAATAAGGGCGTTCCTTACAATAATCCTTTTTTTGGGCATGCTTTCACTATTTTTATTCTTTACCCTTCCTTTCGCATGATACATTTAGGCGAAAATGAAAAAATATTGATGGTCCTCCACCGGCACTGGATAGTCATTGTGGGCAAATTTGTCGCGTCCGCATTTCTCGCCATACTGCCAATATTTGCGATTCCCCTTGTCTTTGCCTCAAATATCATTACAGTCCCGGAGTCCGCGGGACCCATTATTCTCTTTCTTTCCGTCATTTATCTTATGATCTTAACAATGCTTTTATTCATTTTTTGGATAGATTATTATCTCGACATGTGGATAATAACCTCCGAGAGAATAATAGATATCGAACAAACCGGCCTATTCCGCCGGCAGATATCGGAATTCATGCTGGATAAAGTTCAAGACATCACTGTTGAAATTCCTGATATGATCGCAACTTTTCTTAAATACGGAAACCTGCACATCCAGACCGCGGGAGAAACTTCTTTTGACATAAAACAGATACATAACGTTTATGAAGCAAAGAATATTATCTTAGATAGTGCAAAACAGTATAGCAACAAAAAATATGTCGGGACATAGCAAGTGGGCGCAAATAAAACACAGGAAGGAGGCTACCGACGCTAAAAAGGGAAAAATTTTCTCAAAACTTTCGCGCGCGATAACTATCGCCGCGAAAAGTCCGCCGGCTGGCGGAGGATCTGACCCCAAAACAAACCACAAGCTTTCTGGAACAATTGAAGAGGCAAGAAAAGCAAATATGCCATCGGACAACATCGAGCGTGCTATCGCGAAAGCCTCCGCAAAAGACGGCGCCGAATTAAAAGAAGCTCTCTACGAAGTTTACGGACCCGGTGGTTCGGCTATAATCATTTCCGCAGTCACGGATAATTCAAACCGAACGACGAATGAAATAAAACATCTTTTATCCGAACACGGCGCGAAGCTCGGCGGGCACGGCTCCGCAATGTGGGCCTTTAATAAGGCCGGCAAAGAATTTAATGCGAAGTTCCCTGCAACACTTTCGGGAGACGACACTAAAAAATTTGAAACCCTGCTCTCCGCTTTGGATGATCAAGAAGACGTTCAGGATGTTTATTCTAATGCCGAAACGCCATAGGCCATATGCCATATGCCTTAAACCCAAAATTTATAGACCACATTGTACTTATGGTAAAAAATGTGTACAAAAGCGAGGTGTTTTATTCTAAATTTTTAGGAAAACCTATTTCAAAAGATAAATATTCTATAGCCTACAAAATAGGCGGTACAAAATTATTTTTTGCAATTCCGTTCAAGCATATTAAAAGCAACACCTTTAACCGAAATCGCTTGGGATTAAATCATATTGCTTTTGGCGTGTCTTCTTTAAAAACATTAAAAAACATAGAGAATCGGCTAAATAAGGCAAAAATAAAGAATAGTGGAATTATTTTAGATAAATATAAACAGCGCGAATATATATGGCTTGATGACCCCGACGGAATTAGACAGGAGTTTTATTTGCGATATCCCAAAGAGAAATGAGTGCAGAAAAGTTTCAAGATTTGAATGTTTGGAAAAAAGCACATGAGTTGGTTAAACTCACATACGCGCTGACTGAAAAATTTCCGCAAAAAGAGATATTCGGCTTAACGAGCCAAATGCGCCGCGCAGCTGTTTCCGTGGCGGCGAACATTGCGGAGGGAAGTAAACGAACTTCAAATAAAGACAGAATACATTTTCATACGATATCGGCCGGCTCTCTGGAAGAATTGAAATATTTTTTTATATTGAGTTGCGATTTAAATTTTATTTCTGAAACAGAACGAGAATCGGCATTGGAAATTGCGCGACATACCAGTGCAATGCTTTATAAATTATCCGAAACTCTTAAAGCGTAAAGCTTATGGCGTACAACGTACAGCGTATCTTAGGCATCGATCCGGGTATTGAAAGGCTCGGCTGGGGTTTAATCGAAAAAAACGGAGGAAAATATTTGAGAATTGATTCCGGAGTAAAAAAAACATTAAAAACAAAAAAAGAAAGCGAGAGGCTTTGGGAGATATATCAGTTTTTAGATGAACTCATTCAAAAAACAAAACCACATGTGCTGGGAACCGAAAAACTATTCTTTGCCAAGAACACAAAGACCGCTCTTATAATCGGCGAGGTCCGTGGTGTGATATTGACCGTAGCCCAGAAACACGGACTAACGATAAAAGAATTCTCGCCTTCAGAGGTAAAGAGCGCCATCTGTGGATATGGTCATGCTACCAAAAAAAATGTCGCTGAAATGCTGAAATTATCTATAAATATGCCCAAAAATAGGCTTTTGGACGACGAAACAGATGCTCTAGCCTTGGCTCTTTGTGTGGCTTTTATCCGTACTTTTCCATAACTTATCCACATGCCCCATTTGCCTCATTCCGTATAATTTTTATACTTTGAAGGAACAAGCTTACGAGTTAATTTAAAAGGCCGAAAAATATGGCAAAATTAGACAATAAAAAGGTTTCGGACGATAATTTGGACGATGACATAGAGCCAGCGGCAGATGTTTTGGACGGCGACATAGAAGACGAAGATGAAGAAGATCTGGATTCGTGGAAACTCGAAGAAGATCTTGAATAGCAAAAAAACACCTCCCGACTTGAGTCGTGAGGTGTTTTTTATGCTTTCAAAATCTCGATTTTAACAAATTTATATTTTCCTATTTTGGCTACTCCGCCCTTTGTTATCTTCTCGCCGAAATTTGAAATGCGAATGCCATCGAAATCAACTCCGCCGCCGCCGATCATTCTTTTTGCCTCAGCTTTGGACCGCACAAGTTTTTCTTCCATTAAAAAATCGCCCCACTTTTTCCCGGCGTTTATTTTGCTAACCTTGACATCCGCAGGCGTTTCTCTTCTAGAGAAAATTTTTTCAAAATTATCGCGGGCTTTCGCGGCCGCGACAGCGCCGTCGTAAATTTTAACTATTTCTCCGGCCAATCTCTTTTTTGCCGCAAACGGTTTTTCTTTTTTGATTTCTTCCACTTCCGCGCGCGTTAAATCTGTGTGTACTAAAAGATAGTTCCCAATCAAATCATCCGGCAGTGTCATTATTTTCCCGAATTTATTTTCCGGGGAATCGGCTATGCCGACGAAGTTATTTAGTGATTTTGACATTTTTTCTTTTCCATCGAGTCCGGGAGTTATTGTTGTCGTTATAATTGCCTGCTGTTCCTGGCCGAAAATTTGTTGGTAGTGCCTTCCGATCATTTCGTTGAATAACTGGTCCGTGCCGATGATCGTCAGATCCGACTTTAACATAACGGAGTCATAACCTTGCAAGATCGGGTACATTATTTCGTGTTCGTAAATTTCTTCATTGCTTTTTATTCTTTTTTGAAACATGTCGCGCTCAATAAGTCTGGCATGAGTGATCTTCCTCAAAAGACCCAAAAACTCGTTTAGTTTCATTTTTTTATACCATTCTGAATTTCTTCTAACCTCCAATACTTTCGGTTTATTGATCAAAATTTTCACAGCTTGTTGAAGATATGTTTTGATGTTATTTTTTATCTCTTTTTGGGACAGCTCTGGCCTTGTTTTGGACTTGCCTGTAGGGTCGCCTATTTGGGTAGTGAAGTCGCCAATCAAAAAAACCACTTTATGACCCATTTCTTGAAACTCGCGCATTTTGCGGTAGTTTACGGCGTGTCCCAGGTGCAAGGATGCGCTCGTAGCGTCAACCCCGTGTTTTATCCTAAGCTGTCTGCCTGAGTGCAATTTTTTCTCTAATTCCTCTTTTGTAATAACCTGTTCAATGTTTCTTGAAAGAATTTCTTTTATTTTTTCTTCATCGGTTTTCATCCATATCACTCTAACACATATTGAGTAAAATTGAAAAATCGTTTACAATAACCGCTATGGCTCTCTTAATAAAAAGGAGAAAAAAGAAAAATATTTTTTGGAATTTATTTTTGTGGGTGTTGTTTGCCGGTATCATTTTTTTAGCATTTGTTGCCGTTCTTGCCGTGGCGATCAAACTTCCCGATATCGCCAATTTTGAGGAAAACCGCGTGGTGCAATCGACAAAAATTTATGACCGGACCGGAACCGTTCTTTTGTACGATATACACGGAGAAGAAAAACGAACCGTCATCCCGTTTGAAGAAATTCCGCGAAATATCAAGAACGCGACGATAGCCCTTGAAGATAATTCTTTTTATTCGCACTACGGATTCAGGCCGCTGTCTTTCGCGCGCGCGGTGTTTACAAATATTTTGCGCGGCGGGTTTGAGCAAGGAGGTTCTACAATAACGCAACAGGTTGTTAAAAACACTTTGCTTACGAAAGAAAAAACCATCATTAGAAAATTCAAAGAAATCATAATCGCCCTGAAACTTGAAAGAAAATATTCAAAAGATGAAATATTGAATCTTTATTTAAATCAGATCCCGTACGGGAGTGGCGCCTACGGGATAGAAGCCGCTGCTGAAACATTTTTTAACAAACACGCAAAAGACCTTGGTATGCTGGAAGCTATTTATCTTGCGTCCCTGCCGAACGCTCCAAGTTATTTTTCGCCTTACGGAAAACACGTCAAGGAGCTTGATTCCCGCGCGATTTTTACTTTAGGGCGAATGCGCGATCTCGGATATATCACGAAAGAAGAATACGATTCTGTTATAAAAGAAAAGATCAAATTCGCCCCCGCGAGAACCCAGGGTATAATCGCTCCGCACTTCGTTATAGAGGTGAGGGATGAGTTGAATAAAAAATTCGGCGAGGATGTTGTTGAAAAAGAGGGTTTCAAGGTCACCACCACTCTAGATGTGCCTTTACAGCAAAAAACGGAGGAAATCGTCCAAAAACACGCTGAAGAGATAGAAAAAGGCTTTAACGCGACCAATGAGGCGGTTGTGGCTTTAGACCCCAAATCAGGCGATATATTGGCAATGGTAGGTTCAAGAGATTACTTTAATAAGGATCGCGAAGGCAATTTCAATATTACGACCGCATTAAGGCAGCCGGGGTCGGCACTCAAACCGTTCATCTATGCTGCGGCTTTTAAAAAAAGCCTTACGCCGGAAACAACACTATTTGATTTACCAACTGAATTCAACCCATCCTGTAATTCTGACGGGTTAGCGCCACAGGAAGCGGACCAGGATAAATGCTATCATCCTCAAAATTATGATGAAAAATTCAGAGGCCCGGTCTCACTAAGAGAATCTCTGGCACAATCATTGAACGTTCCTTCCGTAAAAACCCTTTATCTTGCGGGATTAAACGAATCACTAGCCACGGCGCGCGATTTCGGAATCACATCGTTAAACGACCCCGACAGGTACGGGCTCACGCTTGTTTTAGGCGGAGGAGAAGTTTCGTTGCTTGAATTAACAACGGCATACGGCGCGTTCGCGAATGACGCAGTTTATAATAGTTACAGATATATTTTAAAAATAGAAAACTCTTCGGGGAAAATGCTGTATCAATCTGAAAGTTCTCCTTCCGAAATAATCGACAAAAATATCGCGCGGGCAATAAATGATATTTTATCCGACAATAATGCCAGGATCCCTGCGTTCGGTGAGGCTTCGGCGTTATTTTTTCCTGGAAGAAAAGTTGCCGCAAAAACAGGAACAACAAATGATTATCGTGACGCATGGGTGCTTGGATATACGCCCGATATCGTAATCGGCGCGTGGGCCGGAAACAACAATAATACACCGATGGAAAAGAAGGTTGCTGGTTTTATAGTTGCGCCGTGGTGGCACGAAATCATGGAATACGCGCTGACGAACAGACAGATGAGTGGTGAATTTATTCCATATGAACCGTTTACACAAGATAATCCCTATATGCGCGGAGAGTGGCGTGGCGGCGTTGAATATATTTTGGATAAAATTTCCGGAAAATTGGCTATCGAAAATACTCCAAAAGATTTTCAGGAAAAAAAGGTAATTAGAGAAATACACTCTATCCTTTATTGGATAAACAGGCAGAGTCCGCAATTCAAGAACTGGGAGGTCCCTATCAGAAAATGGGCCGAAGCAAATGGATATTATGACGAAGATAAAAACATTATCCCAACAGAATACGATGATATACATTCTGCCGATAATGCTCCAAAAATTAACTCAATTGAAATAATCCCATCTAAAACATCTTACGGCCGGACGGAAAAAATCCTCGTAAAACCCTCTATTGAAAGTAAATTCTATATTCAGGAAGTTGATTATTTTCTAAACGGGGAATTTATCGATTCCGTAAAAAAACCGCCGTTTGAAATATTAATAAATCTGAATATACAAGGAGACGAGTTGGAATTTGAATTAAAAATAAAAATATACGACTCAATTGGAAACTCTGGGGAAAAACAAATTATTTTGAATATAAATTAATCAAACTCCCCTCATTGGCATTACTAAATACACATAAGAGCCGTCTCCTTTGCCGTGTATTAATAATGGAGATTCCGAATTATTAAGGTCAAAAACAACATATTCCTGATTAATTTGAGAGACGCCGTCTAAAATATATCTCCAATTAAATTTAATCATTGTATCTCCGCCTGCTATCGTTGTTTTGATCTCGGAAAAATGTTCGCCGATGTCCTGATTTGATGTTTGAAAAGAAATAGATTTTTTATCGGAATTAAAACTCATATTCAGATCATTTAGTTTCCCGGTAAAAATACCGGCTGTTTTAAGATTTGAAATAACATCAGCCTTATCTGCTATCGCGGAAATCTTAAATTCTTTTGGCAGAATTTGTTCGTAATCAGGAAATATACCTTCAGTAAGCCTGGAAATAAATTTTATATTATTATTATAAAGAATGATTTGGTTTTTATTAAATCCGAATTTAATATCATCGTTTTCTATGATTTTTAGTATTTCTTGAACGGATTTTTGCGGGATCAGAAATGATACAAGTTTTTCGGCGCTGATATTTTTTGAAACGATTGTTTTTTCAGCCAACCTGAACGAGTCGGTTGCTACAAGTTTTACTGTGTTTTTAAAAACTTTAAATAATACTGATGAAAGTTCCGGTTTAATATCTGAAGTACTGACCGCGATCGCCACGCTGGATATTGCAGATCTTAATTCGTTGGCCGGCAAGCTGAATATTTCAACGGCGTCTATCTTTGGAAATAACGGGAAGTCCTCACTTATAAAGCCGCGGATAGTTGTTTGGGCTGTTTTTGTTTTTATGAATAAATTGTTTTTTTTACTTTCCAAAATAACGCGATCGTCTTTTAAAGACGACAAAAATAAACTTAGGGTTTTTGCTAAAATCGCGACATTGCCGCCGTCTTCCACTTTTCCTGGAATATTTATTTCTACGGCGGTTTCAAGATTCGTAGCTTTAATTTTTATCTTACCGCCATCCGCATCGATCAAAACAGAGTTTAAGATCGGTAAAGTTTGATTTTTTGAAGTATTCCTTTCCGCAATTTGAACTGCGTCCTTAAGATTTTGTATTAAACAATTAATTTTCATTTTTTAAATTTAAATTATTATATTTATATATGTGAATATGTGGATTTATGAAAAACACTTTTTATATCAATATATTTTTTCTTCACAACACCAAACAACTTGTGAATAAAACCGTAATAAATATTTTTTAAAAAACATATCACAGGTTATTTTTGATTTTGATATTTTCCTCTGATCGATTTTATTTCTTCTTCCAACCCGGAATCCCTTTTTAGGTCTTCTGAAATTTTTTCATACGCGTGTATTGCCGTCGTATGGTCCATACCCCCGAATTTTTGTCCTATAAATGGATAAGATCCCTTGAGGTCTTCCCTGATCAGATACATGGCGATCTGCCTTGGTTTAACTATCTCTGTTTTTCTAGTTCTTTCAAATATAGATCTTTCAGGGATATCATAAAATTCGGCTATAGTTTTTATTATTTGGGCAGTGGTTATTGTTGATTTTGGTTTGATATTCTTACTTAAAATTGACTTTATTTCCTCTAAAGACAACGTTTTATTCTGGTGCCTCGACTGTATTTGGATAGTGTTTAATGCGCCCTCAAGCTCTCGTATGTTTTTTTGCACCATTGACGCTATTAATTCCAAAGAAGATTCAGAGAGGCTAATTTTTCTTTCCGCGGCCTTTGATTTTAAAATCGCGAGCCTTGTTTCGTATTCCGGCTCTGAAATATCAATAATCACACCCGCCTCAAGCCTTGATCTTAAGCGTTCCTCGATATCAGGTATTGATTTCGGGGGGCGGTCCGATGAAAACACAACTTGTTTGCCGGCATCGAATAAAGCGTTAAAAGTGTAGAAAAATTCTTCTTGTGTTTTTGTTTTTCCGGCGAAAAATTGGACGTCATCAACCACTAAAAGATCGTACTCACGATATTTTTCCTTAAAATTTTGGACGGTGTTGTTTTGAAGAGAAGATACAAGCTCATTACTGAATTTTTCCGATGTTATATAGTTAACTTTCTTGTTTTTATCTTCTTTCACTATATAATTGCCTATTGCCTGCAAAAGGTGGGTTTTACCTAATCCAACGCCTCCATAAACAAACAGCGGATTATAAGCTTTGCCCAGATTTTTTGTGACTGCCAGCGCGGCCGCGTGCGCCAACTCATTAAAAGATCCGACAATAAACGTTTCAAACGTATATTTAGGATTTAAATTAGTTCGCGGGTCAATGGTAATTTCCTTGAATTCCATCTGTTCCTCGGCCTGCATGATAAAATCTTTTTTGGATCTGATTTTTTGCGGATATTGCTGATTGTCGCCTGACGCGGTGTCGGAAGGCGCAACAATATTGTAGTTTATCGCCCGAATCTCCGGTATTAAATTCCTCACCGATTTTAATATGAACTTATGATATTTGTTTTCAAGCCACTCTTTGGAAAAGCCGTTTGGAACCCCAACGGTAACATTCCCGTCTCTGTGCTCTATTACGTGAGTATCTTTAAACCAAGTAACGAAATTTGCCCGAGAAACGGAGAGTTCTATTTCAGAGAGAGCCCGAGTCCATAATTCTTGGTTATTCATCCTTTTTGTTTAATAAAATTTATATTCTAACTATAAAACAAATTTGTTTTCTATGTTTGCTTTAACATGTTAATAGATTGTGGAAGAGTTGTGAATATTGCAAAAATCCTGAATCATTGTAGAATTCTATTATTCTATGTCGTTTACTTATCATCCAAAAAAGAAAAAGCGCGCCAGGACCCACGGTTTTTTGCGGCGGATGAGCAATAAAACCGGCAGAAACGCGTTAAAAAGGCGGAGACGCAAAGGAAGAAAGAGGCTTGTTATTAATCATGCTTAAAAAAACCCTTAGGCTTAGCAGGGCGGATTTAGACGCCTTTTTCAGGAAAAGATCGAAATTTGCCGCTGGTAAGCTGGTTTCTGCTAGGTTTGCCGAAAACAACCTTAAATACAGCCGGTTTGCTTTCGTTGCGTCGTTTGAGGATAAGCAGAAGAAAAAAGGAAGGGCCGTGCTTAGGAATTTGTTGAGGCGAAGGATATCGGAGATCATAAGAATAATGTCCGAGAACGTTAAAGCAGGTCTGGATATAGTGTTTTTTATTAAACTTAAAAACCAAAAGGCGCCCGCGCACGAGGATTTAAAAGAGGACATACTATATGTTTTATCTAAGTCTCATTTATCACGAAGTATTTTATAGGCCGCTTATTAACGGGCTTTTGTTTTTAACCGATATTTTACCGGGCAACGACTTGGGTTTTTCGGTAATATTACTGACAGTATTGTTGCGGGCGCTGACGTTCCCTCTTACCCACAAAATGCTGCACACACAGAACACGATGAAAAACATCGAGCCGGAGATTAAAAAAATATACAGCGAAACCGCGAACAATAAAGAAGAGCAGAGCAAACGGATAATGGCATTGTACAAAAAACACGGCATAAACCCATTCTCGGGGTTTTTGGCTTTGCTTATCCAATTTCCGCTGCTTTTCGCGATGTACAGCGTTTTTTGGAAGGGCTTGCCGTTTAATCCGGGAGATATTTACGGTTTTCTGACGATACCGGCGCATGTTAATATTTATTTTCTTGGGCTCATTAATTTAACTTTGTCGAATATCGGATTTGCCGGTTTGTCGGCCGTTTCCCAGTTTTGGCAGATAAAACTTGCCACGCCTCCAAAAAGCGGCAACGCGGGCAAGCCGGATATGCAATCAATGATGCAGAAGCAAATGCTTTATGTCTTTCCGGTTATTATTTTTGTAATCGGTTTCAGTCTTCCCGCGGCGGTCGCTCTTTATTGGACAACCATGAATCTTTTTGCTATAGTTCACGAAGCGATAGTAAGAAATCGCTTCAAAAATGATAGAGGCAGAAAAACAACAAATTGATTTTATAGAAAGCTCGATCAGGGGAATTTTGGACAGATTGGGCGTTCGTTATGATTTGGAATTTCAGGAAGGGAGCGACGGTTCATGGTTTTTAATCAAAACCGACGAAGCGCCGCTTTTGATCGGTGATGGCGGACAAAATCTCTCGGCGCTTAATTATCTGGTAAAAAAAATAACCGAAAAAA
>Ga0155185_136_pt1 | contig 9016 bp, 8 predicted proteins | sample RifCSPhighO2_02_FD_106153 | JGI IMG/M metagenome (GOLD analysis project Ga0155185, IMG submission 106153) | Candidatus Giovannonibacteria bacterium RIFCSPHIGHO2_02_43_13
CACCTCGACCTTTACCGCGGGAGGCATTTCAGTTTCCGGAGGGGGACTCTCTTCATCGAACGGCCTCACCATCTCCGGCGGCTCGATTAATCTTTCCTCCGGAGCGACTTCGACATTTAACAACGGAATAGTTTTGGCTGGCGGAACATTCAAGCTTCCGACTGACATCTGCGCCGGCTTTGGCAACGGCGGCACGCTCACTACCGACACCGACGGAACAATTTATTGTGAAGCGGACGACGGAGGCGGGTCCGGAACCATCAACTCCGGCACAACAAATCGTCTCACATACTACTCCGGAGCAACTACGCTTGATTCCGCGAACTTCCTTTCGATAGATGCAACAAACAAATATCTCGGAATCGCAACTTCAACCGGAGCCGCTCTCGGAGTCTATGGAAACATTCTCTTCGACACCACGAGATTCGTTATCGGCTCAACTACCGCCCAAACCCTTACTGTCAATTATCTCAACGCCGCTACAACAACTATTCCTATCAATCAGAACTATGCCTTTACCTTCGCGACTTCTACAACAGTCACTCCTATATTTTCCATCAATACGAACGGACCGAGAGCCACCACTACCATCAATTCAGGCCTTACAATCGACGGAGGAGCTTTTGAATACGATTCGTCTTCGGGGGTCGCTTCAGTTGATTCTCTTTCCACCGGTCCGATGGCGTTCGCTGATGATTCAGGAATTCTTTCATGGGTGGATATGCCAAGCTCTACGACTACGGCAGGTATTGTAAACAGTTATTCCGCGATGATAGACAGCACTTCGGTTCTTACGATTTACGGCACAACAACGACTTCAGGGAATATCTCCTATGGGCAGGTCGGCGTCGGAACGACGACTCCGTGGAGGACGTTTTCGGTTCATGGCCAGGTTGGCCTTTCAGCCTCTATTCTTTCATCGAACACAGGCCAGTATCTTTGCGTCAACACGACCACTTTTGAAGTTGGGCGCAACAACACCGCTTGCTCTCTTTCTTCCCGGCGCTTCAAGGAAAATATCGAAAATCTGGACTATGGACTCGAAGACATTCTCAAACTCCGCCCTGTATCTTTCAATTTCAAGCCGGGAATGAACATCGGCACATCAACGTATCTGGGATTCATTGCCGAAGAAGTAGTGTGGGTTATTCCCGAACTGGTATCCATAGACAAAGACGGCATTCCGTCGGGAGTTGACTATCCGCTCCTTACATCGCTGCTGACAAAAGGCATCCAGGAACTTGATATTAATATCGAAACGATCGCTTCAACTACCGCGAGCTCTACAGAAAAAAGCCGCTCATTCGCGGAAAAATTCTTTTCTAATATTTTTTCCAGAATCAAAGAATGGCTGGCTGACGCCGCAAATGGCATTGGCGATGTGTTTGCGAATGTTTTCCGCGCGAACGAAAAAATATGCGTTGAGGATCAGTGTTTGACCAAGGATGATATTAAAAGACTTTTGGAGATCGCGAACGGGGGAGCGGCACCCACTCCTTCTCCCGAACCAACTCCTACGCCCTCGCCTTTAGTAGCTCCTATTGTATTCCCAGAAACTTCTAGCGAAGGCGGTAGCGAAGGAGAGAATGCCGAGCCTACCGCAACACCTACTCTAGAGCCAACTCCAGAGCCAATGCCTACGCCGGAAGGAAGTTCCTCGCCTGCCGGCTCGGAACCGATTGCTCCTCCGCCTGAGCAATCGCCCACGCCGACACCCGAACCGATAGCAAATCCTACTCCCGAGCCAACTCCAACGTCCACACCTGAACCTACTATAATAGAAGAGCCCACACCAACTCCAACGCCGGCCGATACACCAACGCCGGAGCAATCGCCCACGCCCGAGCCAACTATAATAGAAGAGCCGGTAACAACCCCTTAAAAATAATTTGAAAAAATTGGCGGCTACTAATTACAAAACCGATTTAAATTTATTTTTTACTTCGGCCAATAACTCGGCTGAAGTATTGAAACTATGGTCGGTCTAAAAAAATGGGGGCTTGCCAATTCGCTATTGACACATAATTTGGACATTTGCTACTGTGAATTTGACACTTTTTTATAAGTTTGCTAACATAATTTTAATAATATGAAAGGAGAATTGCCAATGCACCCGGAAGAGGTCACAGTTAAGCTCTTTCAGGTATTGCCAAAAAGGACCAAAGATGTTTTAGATCAGCGTTTTGGGCTTGGAAAGAACCCAAAAAGGATGACTTTGGACGCTATCGGGCAGAAATACGGCATAACCCGCGAAAGGGTAAGGCAGATAGAATTTGACGGTTTGAACCGTATCAGAAAATCGGGGGCATTTGATGAAATGAAGCCGGTTTTTGCGGCTCTTGAGAAATATTTTGACGACAATGGCGGAACACTAAAAGAGAATATGGCGCTGGAAAATCTAGCTCCTCATCCGAAACACGCAAACCATGTTTATTTCCTGCTGGCGCTTCACAGTAATTTCGCCAGACTCCACGAAAATGATTTTTTACATGACCGCTGGACACACGGAAAAGATTCCGAGGAACGTGCCGATAAAGTTTTAAAGAATGCCGTCGAAGCATTGAGAAAAGTCGGAACTCCCGTGCCTGAACGCCAGCTTTATGAAGTAATGGCTTCTTCAGCACAAAGCGTGCTTGGCGGAGCTGTAGCTAATAATGTTTTAAACAATTGGCTTTCGCTCTCAAAGCTTATTTCCAAAAATTATTTTGGCGAGTGGGGGCTTATCGAGTTTTCATCCATCAAGCCGAGAGGAATGAAAGATCTTTCGCACATGGTACTTTCCAAAAAAGGCGAGCCGATGCATTTTTCGGAAGTTGCCGCGGGAATCGGCAAGCTTATCGGTAGGGCGGTACACGTGCAGACGGTGCACAACGAGCTTATTAAAGATCCAAGATTTGTCTTGGTTGGCCGCGGACTCTACGCTCTGAAAGAATGGGGTTATGAGCCGGGAGTTGTGCGAGATGTTATTTCCAATTTACTCAAGGGAGGTGCTTTGACCAAAGAAAAAATAATCGAAACCGTTTCCGCCAAGCGATTTGTCAAGCCAAACACCATTCTTATAAATCTAGAGAACAAAAAACACTTTAAGAAGCTGTCTGATGGCAGGTACTCTGTTCGATAGCCAAATTTTTACGGACGCAATTATAGTTTTTACTCGAAGCTGGGCTTTTTGGGCGCCTCCGTTGCTTGCGGTCGTTTTTTGGGAGACATGGGTCGGCTATGTGAGGGCTTATTTCATGGCCAAGACGAAATGGGTTCTGCTCGAAATTAGTATACCGCGTGATGTGGCAAAAAGCCCCAAAGCAATGGAGAGTATTTTGGCCGGGATTCACGGAACATCCAGAACCGGCAACGCTTATGAGCGTTACTGGGTCGGCTGGCTTACTGCATGGTTCTCGTTGGAGATTGTGGGGGATGCGACAGGAGTGCATTTTTATGTATGGACGCAGGAGTTTTTCAGAAGGATGGTTGAATCGCAAATTTACGCGCAATATCCTTCATGCGAAATACGCTCGGTGGAAGACTATACAAAGCAGGCTCCGGGCGCGATGCCAACTTCCGAATGGTCAATGTGGGGAAGCGAGTATATATTAACGAAACCGGATGCGTATCCTATCAAAACTTACGAAGAATTCGACCTGGTTGATATAAGCTCAAAAGAAGAAGAAATGAAAATAGACCCTTTGGCCGCCTTGGTTGAATTTTTTGGCTCATTCAGGAATACGGAAAGAATATGGTTGCAAATAATCGTGCGTCCCGCCGGAGACAGCTGGCAAAAAGAGGGTGCCGCAATAGTTGCGAAACTTTTAGGTAAAAAAGAGCCACCTCGAACCACATTGATCGGGAAATTTATAGATTTGGTTAACGCCATTTTCGCCGTTATTTTTGGCGCGGAAGCTTCAGAAAAGAAAAAAGAAGACGCGCTTTTTGCTCCGATGTTCCGCCTTTCTCCCGGGGAGACCGAAACATTGAAAGCTCTTGAAAGAAACATGACAAAGATCGGTTTTGAAGTTGGGATTCGCTGGATCTATCTCTCAAAGAAACAGGATTTTAATATGCTTGCCGTCCCCGCTGTCAACGGAATTTTTAAACAATTTGCATCGCCAAGCCTGAACGGCTTTAAATTGAACAAGAACGTTTCGAGCAGTGTTGATTATGTCTTTAAAAAAACCAGGGAATACAAAAGAAAGAAGAGAATTTACAACGCTTTTCGCATGCGTTCGTTTTTCCATCCGCCTTACCGCGGAAAGCCAATGGTATTGTCCTCCTCGGAACTTGCGACGATCTATCACTTCCCGGGCATGGTCGTTGGCGCCCCTTCCATGGAACGCATTGAAGCCAAAAAGGGCGCCTCTCCTCCAAATTTGCCTATTTAATTTTGAATTACTATAATTAATTTATGACATTAACCAAACAAGATTTAGATGCGATCGGAAAAGTTGTCGAAAAACAGATTAATCCTATTGTTTTGGATGTTAAAGAGCTAAAGACAGATATGGTTTTTGTGAAGCAAGAAATTATAGAGATAAAACATGATCTAAGCGGTTTGCGAGAACAGATTCAGGCGCTGACAATAACTTTAGATAAATTTTTAAAACGCCTTACTGACCACGAAGAAGAATTTACGATTCTTAAGTCAGAAATGAAGCAAGTCAAACAAGTTCTTAAGGAAAAGCTCGGTGTTGAGTTCAAGGGCGCGGCAAATTGGTAACTGCCCACGATATCTCCCTTTTCAATTAAATTAAATGCTATTATTAGTATATTCGTATTAAATTCGTAATTCGTAGTTATGAACGAAGACCAAAAAATTACATATTTCGGAGAGGCCAACTTCAGGAACCAACTTAAGCGTTTTGGCATCAAAAAAATAGACAGGAGAAAACATATGTATGTCGTCGGTAAGACCGGCATGGGTAAAACCACACTGCTTGAGAACATGGCCATGCAGGATATCCAATCCGGCGAAGGTTTGGCATTCATCGACCCGCACGGAGAAACCGCGTATAAACTTTTGGATTTTGTTCCGAAAGAGCGCATGAAAGATGTAATTTATTTTGACCCAGGTGATGCGCAATTTCCCATCGGTTTCAATGTAATGGAAAATATTGATCCGGAACGCAGACATTTTGTCGCCTCCGGCCTTATGGGGGTTTTTAAAAAAATATTCGGTCCGGATGTTTGGTCTGCGCGCATGGAATATATTTTGGGTAACACTGTTTTGGCGCTTCTCGAGTATCCTAATTCCACCCTGCTTTCAATAAACCCGATGCTCGCAGTTAAAGAATATAGAAAAAAAGTAGTGGACAATGTGACGGATCCGGTTATTAAAGCATTTTGGACACAGGAATTTGCCAAATACACCGAGCGTTTTGCGGCCGAGGCTACTCCTGCAATACAGAATAAAGTCGGCCAGCTGACGTCAAATGCTTTGATTAGGAATATTGTTGGCCAGCCAAAATCAACTTTTGATTTTAGGAAGGCGATGGATGAAAAAAAGATAATGATTATAAATCTCGCGAAAGGAAGAGTGGGGGAGGACACAGCAAGACTTTTAGGCGCGATGATTGTTACAAAGCTTTATTTGGCGGCAATGAGCCGTGTAGATATAGCAGAGGAAAAGAACCGTTCTGATTTTTATCTCTATGTGGATGAGTTTCAGAATTTTGCCACGGAATCATTCGCAAATATTTTATCGGAAGCCAGAAAATACCGTCTTTGTCTGATTCTTGCGCATCAGTACATGGCGCAACTTGCGGAGGAGGTTAGAGACGCGGTGATCGGCAATGTAGGTACTATGGTGTCTTTTCGAGTGGGCGCTGAAGACGCAGAATTTTTGGAAAAAGAGTTCGGGCCTGATTTTATGGCGACCGATATTGTAAATCTCGGATTTGCACAGGTTTATTTAAAATTAATGATTGACGGCGTGGCCTCCCGCCCGTTTTCTTCAACGACTCTTCCTCCGATTCAAGTTCCGCATGAGTCATTTAAAAGCGATATCATTGAACTTTCTAGGAAGCAGTTTGGTTCCCCGCGCGATAAAGTTGAGGAATCAATCAGGGAATGGGCCGAAAATATGGCAGGCGACGCAAGCAAGAAGGCGACTATTGGCGAAAGTCATACGGGAGAAGCCAATGCTATGCCTGCCGTCGACAGACCGCAGGTTACGATGTACGACGCGACATGCATTGTATGCGCTAAAAAAATCCAAGTACCTTTCCAGCCCGATCCGAACCGTCCTGTCTTTTGCAAAGAGCATATCGGCATGGCAGGACAATATAAGACGCCGACCCAGCAGTTGTCGCGTCGTCCTTTGCAGAATTTTTCCGAGAGGCCCCATGTTCGCAATTTTAGCACACAAGCAAGCAATCCAAGGCCGGAAACGAGGCCGGAACCGCCTTTACGCCAGACCGACGGAGGTTATGTTGAAAGACGGCCGCCGGATACCATGCGCGCTGAAGTAAAGCCGATGTCCTTAAAAGAATTAGAGCAAAGACCTCGCGATGCGGGCGGGTCTCCTCAAAGGAATTTTAATACTCCCAGGCCACCGTTTCAAAAAATGGATCAGCCGTTCAAGAAAAATGATAATCTACAGGCATTGCGCGAGGCGTTGAAAAAATCCCTCGGCCGTAGCTCTACTGGCGAGGCTCTAGTCCAGTCCGAAAAACCTCCCGAGAAAAAAGGAGAGAAAATTGAGTGGAAAAAGGAAAGTAACCCACCTCCTCAGCCTGAGCGAGCCGCTATTTCAAAAACAGCAGAAGAAGGTAATAAATCTTCTTCCAACCGCGTTGCCAATTCTTCAGGAACTCTTCGTCCGGGCGAAAAAATTGAGCTATAGACAACACGGCTAGCTTGTGCTATTTTTTAGAAGAAAGAGAGGTTTTTTTATGCTGTTTTGCGCATATTCAAAGAAACGCAAAGTAAGACCCAAAAAACTTTGGCATACCCCGAATGGCGCAAAGAGATATAAGCAAGGGAGGGGAAAATGACAATGTATCTGATTTTAGGCCTGTCTGGTTTGATAATTTTTGGTTGGGGAGTTTATTGCCCGGCTTGCGGTATGTATTCTACATATTTGGTGCCAGGGTGGGTTATCGCAAGCTCTTGGATTGTATCCTTGTTGCTCTACGGCTATTCGGTGATAAATTTATTCCCGCCATTAGAAGATATTATGCCTATTGTAAAGTTTTTTTCAATCGGCGGGGCAGTATTTCTCTTCTTGTTCGTCGGTTGGCTCGGACATTTCGTTGCCGAAGATCTGAATTGGTCAGATTATTGCAGGCGAGTAAGAAACATCGAAGGCCAGATAAAAGATATCAAAGCAAACAAGGCGCCCTAAATTCTTAGGGTGTTTTTATTTTTTTCTCTGTGTTGCTCGAATAAACAAACCTGACCGATCGGACGCAGTTGTTTAGTGCAAATCTGATAGCTATCGCACTCAGATTTGCACTTTGTGAATCTGGGAAAAGCGCTGGACAAAGATTTGGGGACATGATAGGAATTTAGACAGAAAGGAGCAATTGAATGGCTAGGGAGAAAGTAGAAATTTTTCACGAACATTTTACCTATACAGACGAAAAGGAAAACGCCCGATATGGGGTACAGCAACAATACAACAAGTGGATGGAAGATAATGGCGGAAAAATTAATGTTATCGATAGACAATTTCATTCGAGCCCTGGGAATGTTGACATAACGCTTTATTATTCTAAAAAAGAATCAGAAAAAACCAAAAAACGAGACAAATAGTCCCGTTTTTTATTTTTTCTCCGCTCTTTCGGTGTATTCTCCGGTTGAAGTGTTTACGCGGATTATATCGTCCACGTTGATGAACATCGGGACCTGGATTTGGAGGCCGTTTTCCAAAACTACTGTTTTTGAGCCGCCGGTGGCTGTATCGCCCTTGTACGAAGGAGGGGCTTCGACGACTTTGGAATCAATTTTTACCGGAAGCTCTATGTTGATTATTTTTTCCCCGAATTTATAGGCCATCACTTCAGTGTTCGGTTTTAAATATTTTGCCTGGTCGGCGATTTGCTCTACTTTGAAAGAAATGCGGTTTTTCGGATTCCCTTTTTCGCAAAACCAATAATTGCCTCTGTTTTCATACAAAAACATCATCGGCATTTTATCTATTTCGGCTTCCTCGAAAGCGTCCGAACCCTGGAAAGATTTTTGAACTATTTTGCCGGTAATCAGGTTTTTTAGCTTGGTTTGCACGGTCGGCTTTCTTTGTTGCATGCGTAAAAAAGTATATTCCAGAACGAGGTAGGGTTCGCCGTCCATGACGAACATCACGCCTTTATTTAATTCTGTATATGAAAGCATTGAAAAATAGTGTATCATATAATCGTTATTATGCAAGATTATGGTGTTACAATCGGGATGGAGGTGCACGCGGAGCTTCGGACCAAAACGAAGATGTTTTGTTCGTGCAAGAACGATCCTGACGAAAAACACCCAAATATCAACATCTGCCCGGTCTGCATGGGACATCCCGGAACCTTGCCTGTGGCGAACGAACAGGCGGTAAAGTATGTGCAGAGGGTCGGACTCGCGATAAAAGGGATGCCTCAAAAAACTTCGCAATTTGACCGCAAAAATTATTTTTATCCCGATATCCCGAAAGGTTATCAGATTTCGCAATATAAATACCCTTTGGTTTTGGGCGGCTCTTTAAACGGCGTAAAAATTACACGGGTTCATCTGGAAGAGGACACGGCGCGGTCACAGCACGATGATAAAAATAAAGCGAGCTACGTGGATTTTAATCGCGCCGGAGTTCCGCTGATGGAGCTTGTAACTGAGCCCGATATTACTTCGGCCAAACAAGCAAAAGGTTTTGTGGAAGAGCTCCAGCTTTTGTTCCAGTATTTAGGCGCATCCGAAGCGAATATGGAAAAAGGGGAGATGCGTTGCGAGGCGAATGTTTCGGTTTACCAGTCAGAAAATTCGTCAAACGGCGAGCGCTTTCCGGATGGCGTACGCGCGTCGGAGCCCCCGCAGAGAGGGTTAAGCG
>Ga0155185_115_pt1 | contig 5703 bp, 7 predicted proteins | sample RifCSPhighO2_02_FD_106153 | JGI IMG/M metagenome (GOLD analysis project Ga0155185, IMG submission 106153) | Candidatus Giovannonibacteria bacterium RIFCSPHIGHO2_02_43_13
AATCTTTTTTGCCGGCCTAAAACATGTGGCCATAAAAATTCTCGCCTCTTACACCGAAGACCAGCTGATTACCTCCGACCCCGCGCAATTATTGGCGATCAAAAAGGCAAAACAAGAATTTGCTTCCGGAATTAACACTTCTAATCCTCAATAATTATAATGGAATCTAAAGCGCAAAACTCAAAAATAAGTCCAATAAATGCGGTTTTTCTAATACTAGTTGCCTTACTTTTTGACGGCATACAGGTGTTTTTAACTTTAATCATCATCGGCGCCGTGTTAAACTGGATGGTAAGCATGTTCGCTGCAATAACATTTTATGTCTGGCTTAAAATGCTGGGAGTCTCGTATTGGGAGGGGAATGGCACGCGAAAGCTTTTGTCTTTTATCGGGTGTGGATTTCTTGAGGTGGTGCCGATTTTTAATGCGTTTTTAGGGTGGACGATTTTTGTGATTTTAATAATTTTATTTGAATCCGCAGAAAGAGTCCCAATTTTTGGGAAAGTAGTAGCATTAACGGCAAATAAGGCCAAGACCAAAAATCCATGGGTGGCAACAAAAGTTGGTAATACTTATAGATTTTTAGACCAAGAATGAGTAAAATTGCAAAAAAATTTATAGCAATAGTAATCGCGTTATGCGTTTTTTTCAGCGCGCCAGCCGCGTCTATTGCTTCTCAAGCAGATATGTCTCTTTCTTTGAGTCCGGAATTTCCAATGCCCGGTGAAAGCATTAAAGTTGAAACAATATCCTACGTTTTTGATACGTTGCGCGCGAATTTTCAATGGTATTTAAATGGAAAAGTTGTTGCGTCAGGAAGAGGCATCACGGAACAAACTTTTCTCGCCACAAAAGTCGGCACGATTATGAATATCAAGGTTGTCGCGGTTGCATCAGACGGCTTGACCTATACGGCCTCTGCTTCAGTCCCGATTTCCGACATAGATTTGATAATGCGCGCTGACACTTACACTCCAAATGGTTATAGAGGCGCTTCTCTCCCAACGCCGGGAAGTATTTTGGGAGTTTACGCTGTGCCGTATCTTTACAGTGGAGGGGCAAAAATTTCTGTGCAAAATTTAATTTATGAATGGTTTTTGGATGATAAAAAAATGAGCGGATTGTCCGGCCAAGGAAAAAATAAAATTATTTTAGAGTTGCCGAATCTCGGCAGTGGAGAATATGAAATAAAACTTAAAGCAAGTTCAATTTCCGGTAGCGTTGTCATGGAAAAAAACATGAAAATTTCAACACAAACGCCGCGGATTTTATTTTATGAAACAAATCCGTTAGCCGGACGCTCTTCGCGCGCTTTTTCTATTTTTAATATTAAAGCCGGAGGAAGTTTCGCGATTTTAGTGGAACCGTATTTTTTTGATCTTCGTTCGTTGGCGCGCGCAGCGTTTTCTTGGAGTACAGCTAACACTGTTATTGAGCATACATCAGAAAACCCAAGAATATTGGAAATCGCCGCACCGCAAGATGCCCAATCTTCAACCAATTTTGCGCTCGCCATAAATGACAAAAAAACAATTTTCCAAAGGGCGGAGGCAGTATTAACAGTAATCGTAACAGAATGAAAAGGAAAACAATATTTATCACGGTGCTGGCCGTAATTTCAATGCTCTTTTTCAATCAGGCCGATGCGGCGCCCTACAATCTTTTACAGCCGCTTCCCGGCGTTGGACAAACAGTATCCACCTTTGTTGAGTACGTTACAAATCTAATTCCGTTTATTTTAATGCTGGCCGCCGTATTGGCTGTCGTTCAAATAGTAATCGGGGGAATGGAGTGGGCGTTTTCTGAATCAATCTTGGCTAAAGGTGAGGGCAAAGACAGGATACAAATGGCTCTCTTGGGCCTTTTAATCGCTCTGCTCTCCTATATTATCTTAAACACTATCAATCCCGACCTGGTCAACCTAAAAATTCCGCAGATAGATACTTTGAATGTGACGGGCCCCGGTGCAAATCCTGGTGCGAATAATAGTGCAGGAATCGGCCCCGGCACGCCGCCTGGAGCCACAGTTGATTGCGTCGTGGGCAGTGGAAATTTTACTTTAACCAAGGCACAATGTGATGCCCAGGGCGGTAGTTCTACTGGTGGTAGCCTCGTACCTCCAAATGCAACAGTTGATTGTGTTGTAAATGGAAAAACATTTTCACTAACCAAGGCGCAATGTGATTCTTTCGGGGGATCTTTTCCCATTGGCGGCGGGCCGACTAATCTGGGTAATGGAAGTATATGTGCCGAAAACAGTTGGTGTGCTACGAAGTTCTGTAATTCTTCAGGAAAATGTGCACCAGCAAGCTCGGCGCCGACCGTCATAACGCCACCAACCACAAATCCGCCGCCAACAGGATGCACCGATAATAATTGTGGGGGGGTTCAATGCACTGGCGGGACAAGTTGTTTTTGCGCCGTAGGTCAAACATCAGGGACTTGCAATTGATCAAATATATGCGAAATTATTTAACAAAAACATGAACCGCGCAACATGGAGCATGGAACAAAAAATAAATTAAATAAAAGAAAAAACTAAGCTGCAGCAAATCAAAACAATGAAAAAGGATTTTCAAAGATGGCATGGTAAAAAATCTAGCATTAACGAAATCAAAAAGCGCCCGTTTTTTCATGAGCGCGAGATATGGTTTTGTTATTTAGGTGCAAATATTGGTTTTGAGCAAGACGGTTCCGGGGAAGAATTTTTAAGACCAATTTTAATTATACGAAAATTTAATAACGAGATTTTTTGGGGTGTGCCGTTAACTAAATCTGCGAAAAAAACAAGTAAAAAAAGCGAGAGATATTATTTTGATTTTTCGTTTATTATAAATGTAAAAAGCGTTGCGATATTATCACAAATTAGGCTCATTGACGCGAGAAGATTAAGCCGTAATATAGGTGTTATGCATAATGACGAATTTGTGAAATTAATAGCAAAACTCAAGGCTTTATTGCCTTGAGTTTTGCTATTTTCCTCTGCCTTACGGCAGAGTCGGGCCGAAGCCATTTGTGATATAATTATAGCAAGCCAGTAAACAACGTCAACCCCCCAGTTAGAAATTTATGTGGATAACTAATTTTAATATGAGAAATAAAATATTTACGAAATAGCAAACGCTCACATGGTTAATTTCAGATTTTTAACGGGACCAATGGGCTTATCCACAACATAAAACTATGCAAAATTATTTAACAATTAAAAATATGGCGACGGAAGCAGCAATAATTGCGAAAGTAGGAATAATGTGTTAAAATAAATTCATGAAAATTACGACCGAAGAAAAAATAAAATTGGAAAAAGTGGCCGAAAAATACGGCCTGAAATTTATTATTGCGCACGGATCATACGCGACAGGAAAAGAACATAAAGAAAGCGATTTGGATATCGCGGTTTTGGGTTATGATGCCAGTGAAACCCGCAAACATATATTGGAAATTCACAACGAGCTTGCAAATATTTTTGGCGACGGGCCCGCGCGGGAGCTAGACTCAAAAACACTGCATGGCGCAGACTCCCTTTTTAGATACTATGTAACTCGCGACGGCATTTTGCTTCATGGAAATAACTCGGATTATGAAGAATTCAAATCCTACGCTTGGAGAGATTATGTGGATAGCCGGGATTTGCGCGACCTGGAGCTCATAATGACATTAGCAAAACAAAAATTACTGACCAAATTATATGCTGGATAAAGATTTAATAAAAAGAAAGATTGCATTTATAGCAAGAGAGCTTGTCGCGCTTGCTAAATATAAAGAAATGACAATTGAGGAAACTGCTCAAAATTTTGAAACGCAGGCTCTTGTTGAGCGCTTACTTGAGAGAGTAATAACACGCGGTATAGATATTAACAAACACATTATTGCGAACGCGGCAGAAAAAACAGAAAACTTAGAACCGGTCATTAAATATCGGGAAACTTTCCTGCGCTTAGCGGACATCGGCGTATATTCTAGAGAATTTGCCGAAAAAATCGCTCCCAGTGCCGGCTTTAGGAATGCGCTAGTGCACGAATATAACAATATCGACAAAAAAATATTGCAAAAAAGCATTAAAGAAGCCATTGAAGAATATAATGAGTACGGGAAATATGTTTTGGCGTTTTTGGATAAACAAAAATAATAGATATGCGAAATTATTTAACAATTAAAAATATAGCAATAGCGGTGGTCGTTCTGGCAATCATTGCCGGCGGAGTGTTTTATTTTTTGAGAACGCCGTCGGAAACAGGATATGATAATGGCGGCGGATTTTTGGATAATTTTTTCCCATCGTCTTCAGATAAACCGGGAAGTGACGAGGCGCCGACACCGACCCCGCAGGCGCCTGGAACCGGCAATATCCAAACAGTTATTGAAACACCCATGGGAACCGATCAAGCAAAAAATCTTCCTATCGGCACGCTTATCCGTTTAACCGATGAGGAAATATCTTCGCTCGTCCCAACGGCGCAAGGAAGCGTGAAATATCACAAAAATATTCCGGAAAGCCTAGGCCATCTTTTTGAAAAAAAAGCCGACGGCTCGTCAGCTGAAATAAAATTATCAAATTATACGATACCACAGGTAATGAAAGTGGTCTGGGCGCAGGACGCAACCAAAGCCGTTATTTTCTATAATATTGGCGGGAATATAAGAAAACTCTGGATTGATTACAAATCGACCTCGACTCCGAAAACCAATATTTTGCCTGATTCCGTTTCGGACGTCGCGTTCTCTCCTGACGGAAAATCGATGGCTTTTATAAACGACCTCGAAACCACGAGGAATGTTTTTACGGCGTCAGCGGATTTTAAAAACCAAAAAAAGGTTCTGGACAATAATATTCCCGATCTAGAGCTTTCCTGGCCAGCTGCTCCTTTCCTTGCAATAAAAACAAAATCGTCTTACGCGGCAACGGGCTACCTCTATACGGTCAGTATAAGTAATAGCGCCCTTACAAAGATAGCCGAGGGGTTGGGTCTCGATGCGGCTTGGAATACTGACGGCTCAAGTGTTTTGATTTCAACCGTAAATGGCGGCGGACAAATACAGCCCTTGCAATTTTTGGATATGAAAACGCAGAGCACAAAAGAATTAAACGCGCGGACAATTGCCGAAAAATGCGTATTTTTAAAAACAGTTAAAAATGTCGCTTATTGCGGAACACCGAAGTTCCTGCCGTCAGCCAGATACCCAGACGCTTGGTGGCAAGGGGCGGTTTCTTTTGAAGATAATTTTTCCGTGATTGACGCGCAGAGCGGAAATTCGTCCGTGTTCGTGCCAACGCCAGCGGATATAATAAATCCTAAACTTCTAGCCAACGATTCTTACCTTTTGTTCCGGGACAAAAACACCGGATTTTTGTGGAGTTTGAAGTTGAAATAATTACACCAGATTCAGCGGTTTGATTACCACCCTTCTTTCCATCCCCTCTCCGCGGCTTTCGGTCGTAATATCTGGATACTCCTGCAAAGACGCGTGGACTATCCTTCTTTCGTAAGCATTCATCGGGCGCATCTCAGCTTCTTTTTTAAAATAACGAACGCGCTGCGCGTGCATTCGCGCAAGGTCTTTTATTTCATCTATTTTCTTTTTTTGATAGTCGTTTATATCAAGCAAAAAACCCGGAAATTTTTCGGGGAATTTTTTTTCGGTTATTTTTTTTACCAGATAATTAAGCGCCGAGAGATTTTGTCCGCCATCACCGATCAAAAG
>Ga0155185_108_pt1 | contig 3129 bp, 4 predicted proteins | sample RifCSPhighO2_02_FD_106153 | JGI IMG/M metagenome (GOLD analysis project Ga0155185, IMG submission 106153) | Candidatus Giovannonibacteria bacterium RIFCSPHIGHO2_02_43_13
AAGTCCACTATTGTGCGGCCAGCGAGAATCGAACTCGCGTCGAGTCCTTGGCAAGGACCCATTCTACCACTAAACCATGGCCGCATTATTTCATTTGGGCAAGGTGGGACTCGAACCCACAACCCTTTCGGGATACGGTTCTAAGCCGTACGCGTATTCCAATTCCGCCACTTGCCCTTAAGACTGGAAGGGGAATCGAACCCCTATATATGGGTTTTGTCCCGATAATCAAACTTTGAGGCCGCGGAGGGAATTGAACCCTCGTATAAGGGTTTTGCAGACCCTTGCCTTACCACTTGGCTACGCGGCCACACATCAAAGCTTGATTATCGAGGATCCGCGACTTCCTGATTATATTTTATAATGAGGCGTCGGGACAGGCCCATGCCTTGCCACTTGGCTACCCGGCCATATTTCAAAAATTTTTGACCTTCTAATCATTTTCTATGTTTTCCAATAATTTTTCAAGGCGGACCTGTTTTGTCTGTGTAGTGTCTAAGACGAATTTTATCTGCGGCATCTTGTGGCGTTTGAGCCGCGAGGCAATATATTTTCTTGCCTCTCTTTCAAAACGCCTGATCTCTTTGAACGCCTCGTTCGCCGATTTATCGGGAAATATCAAAATAAAAACCTGTGTCTTATCAAGAGAATTGTCCAAAATCACCCTGCTTACGGAAAAAAAGGATCCTTCCGGTAAAACCGCGTGGCGCATCAAAAATCCCGTAACTTCCCTTTCCAAAAAAGATGCCAACCGTTCTGTGTTATGAGACATGCCTAAAGTTTCCCCTTAACTTCCTCTTCTAAATATGATTCGATAACGTCTCCGAGAACCAATGCCAATGTCGATTCGCACATGGCGCCAAATTCATTCGGAGCTTCGACTTCGCCGACATTCGTCCTCCCGCTCTGGAGATTGTCAATTTTTCCTCCACCTATCTTATTTTCTCTCCGCAAAATGTTGTATTTCGTGTTCTTTTTAATCGCTCCCTCGATAACCTTTCCGCCGACTACCTGGCTGTTTTTTTCTCCTTTAAATATTTTAAGTATCTTTGCTTTTCCAAGAATCGTTTTTTGCATCTCTACCGGCAAAATCGCCAGCATTTTTTCTTTTACAAATTGCGCTATCTCATAGATTATTTGGAAAGACGCGATAGGCACGCCAATCCTCTCAGCAAGATCCCTAGCATCCTGGCTGACTCCGGCCTTGAAAGCAACTATCATTGTGTTTTTTGCGGAAGACGCAAGCTTTACGTCATCGAGCGATACATCCCCCGCCTCTGTCCTTAAATATTTTATTTCTATCTTCTCGCTTTTTACTTTTTCAATTTCGTGCCGTATCGCTTCTCCTGACCCTTGAACATCGCTTTTAATAACTATGCCTAGCACCACTTTCGTCCACTCCTCGACATCCCGCTGGAAAACGCCCTGTGTTTGAGGTCCTCCAACGCTGGACGCTGAGGAGCGGGATGCCTCTTTAAATTTTCTTACCTCCTCAGCCGCTTCTTTTTGTGAAAAAAATGCCCTAAATTCAGTTCCGACTTGCGGCAATTCATCGAAGCCGACAACCACAGCCGGGGTTGAAAGCCCAGCGCTGTCTATTCCCTCCCCTAAAAAATTCTCCAATATCCGCACTTTTGTCAGAGACCCGCCGGCAACAACATACTCGCCCTTTTTTAGCGTACCCTCCCTTATCAGCAGAGTGGAAGTATTCCCGCGTTTTTTATCCAGATGCGATTCGATAATAACACCTTCGGCAAATCTTGTCGGATCGCCTTTGAAGTCCTCCAACTCGGCCATCAGTAATATGGTCTCTAAAAGTTCGCTTACACCAGTACCGGTCTTAGCGGATATTTCGCACGCGGGCACCGAACCGCCTCTTCCTTCAAGATAAACCTCTTCTTTTGTAAACTCGCTCTTTACTTTTTCAATATCCACCCCGGCCTTGTCGATCTTATTTACCACGATCAAAAAAAGCATTTTGTTTTCTTTGATGATCGCCAATGCTTCTTTGGTCTGCGGCTTAACTCCATCGTCGGCGGCAACGACCAGTATCGCGATATCTGCTATCTTTGCCCCGCGCGAGCGCATCTTGGTAAATGCCTCATGTCCTGGCGTGTCCAAAAATGTTATTTTTTGGATTTGCCCAGAACTTGCCGAGTGATGCAAAACCTCGTAGGCGCCGATATGCTGGGTTATGCCTCCCGCCTCGCCGGCCGCTACATTGGATTTTCGAATGCGATCAAGGAGTGTGGTTTTTCCATGGTCAATATGCCCCATTACAACAATAATCGGCGGACGCGAAATTAAATTTTTGTTTATTTCTTCCATTTTTCATAAATTTAGACCGCGCTTTCTATCGCTTTTTTTTCTTCCTCGGTCAGCTGATATTGCGAACGCCCATGCTTTATCAGCTTCGCGTAAACCCTGTTCATCTCCCTGCCGTAGAGAGAGGACAAAACAATGCCGTCATTTTGGTCATTCAAAATGGCCAACGCAAAACTCTGGTCGCCGCCTGAATCAGAAAAAGGGTTATAGCGCACAAGGCCGACCCTCCTAAGGTCTCTCGGTAATTCATTTTCAAGTTTGCCTACGCGAGCCACGACACTCTTTAGAGCCTCTTCAAAAGCAACCTCGTTTTGCCGCAATTCAAGCAACACTTTTTCCAAGTCCGTGCTTCCTGACCTGAAAATTTTCCTGATATTTTTTCGCAGGTAAAAGATCCAAAAAGCGAGCAGTGCGTCAAAAAACAAAAGCCCCAGAACCGCATAAATTATGTATTGTTCAAAAAATAGCTTCATTTCAGATGACATTAGAATACCATTACAAAGTAAAAAAATCAATCGATTCAGAAACAAAATCGGGAATTGGATGCTCCCGATTTAGTTAAAAAATAAAAAAACTCGCGAGGATGACTGATATTGTAATTAGGCCCGCTAAATTCGGCCAGAACATTTTACGGTCCTTATTGTAATAACCGTAGAGCGCGTAAGAGAGCCATGACCAGAACGCGATCAAAACCATCCAAAAAGAAAGGCCCGAGGTGCTATGCTGGGTCCAAATCAGCCTTATTTGATCAGAATAGCCGACGCCCGCCATTAAAGCGGTCGAAAACAATGTTTACCATCGAAT